>Ga0102887_1001047_pt1 | contig 12601 bp, 10 predicted proteins | sample Colrivmet1550B02_FD_84504 | JGI IMG/M metagenome (GOLD analysis project Ga0102887, IMG submission 84504) | Estuarine microbial communities from the Columbia River estuary - metaG 1550B-02 | ecosystem: Environmental > Aquatic > Marine > Intertidal zone > Estuary | place: USA: Columbia River...
AAAAATTAGTAAAATGAAAAAGACAATTATCATTACAGGTGGAGCAGGATTTATAGGCTCTCATGTCGTAAGACTTTTTGTAAATAAGTATCCAGATTACAATATTGTGAACTTAGATGCACTGACATATGCGGGCAACCTTGAAAACCTTAAAGACATTCAAGATGCACCTAATTATACTTTCGTGAAAGCGGATATTGTTGATGCAGAAAGAATGAATGAAATATTTTCGGAATTTAAGCCAGATAGTATAATTCACTTGGCAGCAGAAAGCCACGTGGATCGCTCAATTTCTGATCCTTCTGCTTTTGTTCGCACGAACGTTATTGGTACTGTGAACCTTTTGAATTCTGCAAGAGAATTGTGGAAGGACAATTACGAAGGAAAATTATTCTATCACGTTTCTACGGATGAGGTTTATGGAACTTTGGGCGAAACAGGCTTGTTTGAAGAGACAACGTCTTACGATCCTAATTCACCTTATTCGGCTTCTAAAGCGAGTTCAGATCACTTTGTAAGAGCATATGGAGAAACCTATGGTTTGCCGTTTGTTATCACCAATTGTTCCAACAATTATGGCTCATTTCAGTTTCCAGAAAAATTAGTGCCGTTGTTTATTCACAACATTGTACATAACAAAAGTCTTCCCGTGTACGGAGATGGCAAATACACACGCGATTGGCTATATGTGGTAGATCACGCAAGAGCAATTGATTTAGTTTACCACGAGGGAAAACATGCCGATACGTATAACGTTGGCGGTTTTAACGAATGGCAAAACATCGACTTGATAAAAGTGCTTTGCACTATAATGGACAAGAAATTGGGTCGTAAAGAAGGTAGCTCTGCGGAATTAATCACTTATGTGAAAGACCGACCTGGTCACGATTTACGTTACGCGATTGATGCCAACAAGATTAAAAATGAATTGGGTTGGGAGCCTTCGGTAACTTTCGAGCAAGGTCTTGAAAAAACAATAGATTGGTATTTGGCTAACGAAGAATGGCTAGACTCTGTGACTTCTGGAAACTATGCGAAGTACTACGAAGAGATGTACGGGAATCGGTAATTTCAGTATTAAAGCATATTAAAAAGACTTCCCTATGGAGGTCTTTTTTGTTTTATACTTCAATTTCGACTTTGTGACTTTCAGCACTGAATAGTCAAAAGATTCTCGTCATTTTTGCAGTGCTTTTAAGACTACAATGATGAAAAAAATATACCTCGGCCTTTTTGTTATTTTTGGAATTGGCACTTTCGCTCAAACCCCTTTTAGTATTGAAATAGAACCATTGGCCATCTCTGGAGCGCCAGGTTTACATTCTTTTGCATTTGGCAAGACAACGTCCGGTAAGTGGCTTTTTGTTGGCGGTAGAATTGACGGGTTGCACCGTAGACAACCATGGACCGCTTTTTTGGCGAGTGAAAACAACACGAACATTTTTGTAATTGATCCGAGTACTTCCCAAGTTTGGAATGCCCCGCTTAGCACTTTGCCTACTTCAATATCAGAACAGTTGCAATCAACCAACCAAGAATTCTATCAGCGCAGTAACGCATTGTATGTCATTGGTGGGTATGGTTACAGCGCCACTCAAAGCGATCATATTACTTATAATAAGCTTACTTCAATCGATGTAGATGGTTTGGCAAATGCCGTGATCAATAACCTAAATATCAATTCATTTTTCAGGCAAATCTCTAACACGAATTTTGCGGTTACTGGCGGCCAATTGGGCTATTTAGATTCTACATTTTATTTGTGTGGCGGTCAATATTTTGAAGGAAGATACAATCCAATGGGACCCCAACATGGTCCTGGATTTATTCAAAATTACACGGACGAAATAAGACGCTTTAAACTAGAAGATGACGGAAATGCGCTGAACTTGAAGGAATACAGTTCTAACAATGATGCCGCAAATCTTCATAAACGAGATTACAACATGGTGCCACAAGTTTTCCCGAACGGAAAGCAGGGGTTCACCATGTTTAGCGGTGTTTTTGATAGCAACGATTTGCCTTGGCTAAATTCTGTAGACGTTATTGATAGTATATATTCTCTCAACACCAGTTTCTCACAATATTTAAGTCATTACCACAGTGCAAAGTTGCCTATTTACGATTCGGTTAACAATGCAATGCACACCATTTTCTTTGGCGGAATGAGCCAGTACACTTTGGATACCCTAGGGAATCTCATTCAAGATGATGACGTGCCTTTTGTCAAGACAATAAGCAAAGTTTCGCGTTTGAGTAACGGCACTATGCAAGAGACAAAATTGGGTGTTGAAATGCCTAGCCTTTTGGGCGCTGGCGCGGAATTTATTCCTGTATCGAATAGTTCTATCTACAACGAGCAAGAAATATTGAAGCTAGACAAAATTAACTCGAGAATGTTGGTGGGCTATATTTATGGAGGAATAGAAAGTACACAACCCAATATTTTCTTTTCAAATACAGGAACTCAAAGCACGGTAAACTCTACCATTTTTAAAGTCTTTGTTGAAATGGGAACTGTGGGAATAGAGGAGAAGGTATTGAATCCTTCAAATATTTTAAATCTCTCCATTTTTCCAAATCCAGCCACGAATGTCTTGAATGCTGAATTCTTCATCCCGAATATGGAGAATTGTATTTTGATTATTTACGACATCAGCGGAAAAGAAATAAGCAGGTTTGAGTTGGAGAAAGAAATTGGAAAACAAAAGCAGCAACTTGATATTTCAGAACTGCAAACTGGTAGCTATGTTTTGGAATTGAAATCTGGTGTGTATTCCTCCACTCTTAAATTTCAAAAGAACTAGGTAATTTAAAATAGGGTATAAAAAAACCCCGATTTATCGAGGTTTTTAAAGTTTATTCTAACACAAAGTCATCCATAAAGGCGGTTGTATAATTACCGTCTAAGTAGTCTTTGTTTTCCATTAATTGTCTGTGAAAAGGTATAGTAGTCTTAACACCTTCTACTACGAACTCATCTAGAGCACGTTTCATTTTGTCGATAGCTTCTTCTCTTGTTCTTGCCGTTGTTATCAACTTCGCTATCATACTGTCATAGTATGGAGGAATTGTATACCCTGCATAGCAATGCGTATCTAATCTCACTCCATGTCCACCAGGCGCATGAAACGTAGTGATGATGCCAGGAGAAGGCATGAAGTTGTGGTAAGGATCTTCAGCATTAATTCTGCATTCTATTGAATGCAATTGAGGATCGTAGTTGATTCCTAAAATTGGAATGCCAGCCGCAACTTTTATTTGCTCACGTATTAAATCGTAATCAATTACTTGTTCTGTAATTGGATGCTCAACTTGGATACGCGTATTCATTTCCATGAAAAAGAAATTACGATGCTTATCCACCAAAAACTCTACAGTTCCCGCACCTTCGTATTTAATAAATTCTGAGGCCTTAACAGCAGCTTCGCCCATTTTGGCGCGAAGTTCGTCTGTCATAAATGGAGAAGGCGTTTCCTCAGTTAATTTTTGATGTCTCCTTTGAATAGAGCAATCTCTCTCAGAAAGGTGACATGCTTTGCCAAACTGGTCACCAATAATTTGGATTTCAATATGACGAGGCTCTTCAATCAACTTTTCCATGTACATGCCATCGTTACCGAAAGCAGCTTTAGCTTCTTGTCTTGCATCTTCCCAAGCTTTAAGAAGGCCGTCTTTTTTCCAAACTGCGCGCATACCTTTTCCACCGCCACCGGCAGTCGCCTTTAGCATCACTGGATATCCAGCTGCTTTTGCAGTTTTTTCAGCATCAGCAAAGTCTTTTAAAAGACCTTCAGATCCCGGAATACAAGGCACTCCAGCTTTTATCATGGTTGTCTTAGCCGAAGCTTTGTCGCCCATTCTTTCGATATGTTCGGGTGCAGCACCAATAAATTTAATACCATTCTCAGAACAAATGCGCGAGAAGTTGCTGTTTTCAGACAAGAAACCATAACCAGGATGTATTGCATCCGCGTTGGTGATTTCTGCCGCAGCTATAATGTTTGGAATGTTTAAATATGAGTCTTTACTTGGAGCAGGACCAATACAAACAGCTTCATCAGCGAAACGAACGTGCAAGCTGTCGCTGTCTGCAGTAGAATAAACGGCAACGGTGCTTATACCCATTTCTTTGCAGGTGCGAATAACCCGCAAGGCTATTTCACCCCTATTAGCAATTAATATCTTTTTAAACATAGTAGAATTGTTTTACGATGTTGATGACTCTTCTTAAGAAGGGTCAACCAAATACAATGGCTGATCATATTCTACAGGAGTAGAATCGTCTACCAAAATCTTAACAACTTTTCCTGATACTTCAGATTCAATTTCATTGAATAATTTCATTGCTTCAATAATACATGTTACGTCTCCAGGATTTATTTCTTTCCCAACCTCGATAAATGTCGGTTTATCCGGAGATGCTCTTCTGTAGAATGTTCCAATCATAGGAGACTTTACAGTGATGTAATTTGAATTGTCTTCTTCTGCCGGAACTTCAGGAGATGGTGCGCTTGCAATAGGAGCTGCTGCCTGCATTGCAGGGACAGCTTGCACCATGGCCGGAGCTTGTGCATATACAGTTTCGCCACCAGTTTTTACAGTGATTTTAAAATCTTCTGTTTCGAGACTTACTTCGCTTGCGCCAGATTTTGCAACAAACTTGATAAGATTTTGTATTTCTTTTAAGTCCATTCTAGGTCGTTTAATTTCTTTACTAATAAATTAATTCTTTGGATCTATGGCCCACTTTAAATAAAGTGCTCCCCATGTAAATCCGCCACCAAAAGCAGCTAAAACTAAATTGTCTCCCTTTTTAAGTTGACTTTGGTAATCGTATAAGCAAAGTGGTAATGTTCCACTTGTTGTGTTCCCATAACGTGAAATATTGATCATCACTTTATCTTTGTCAAGCCCCATTCTATTAGAGGTGGCATCAATAATTCTCAAGTTGGCTTGGTGTGGCACTAACCAATCTACATCATCAGATGTTAGATTGTTTCTTTTCATGATTTGCTCACTAACATCTGCCATGTTTGTAACTGCAAACTTGAACACCTGACGGCCTTCTTGTTTTACGTAGTGTGCATTTAAATCAATCGTCTGCTGACTCGGAGGCATCAAAGATCCACCTGCATCTATTTTTAAAAACTCCCGACCGGAACCATCACTTCTTAATATTTCATCTTGAAGGCCTAAGCCTTCCGTATTTGGCTCAAGTAAAACGCAACCAGCGCCATCACCAAATATTATACAAGTGGTTCTATCCGTGTAGTCAATTATTGAAGACATCATATCGGCCCCAACGACCAACACTTTTTTGTATTGACCAGATTCTATGAATTTGGAACCTGTAGAAAGGGCATATACAAAGCTAGAGCATGCAGCCACTAAATCGTAACCAAATGCATTCTTAGCTCCAATGTCAGTAGCCACTTTGCATGCGGTTGCTGCGACAGGCATGTCTGGAGTTGCAGTTGCAACGATAACCATTTCAATATCCGAAGTATCAATGTCGAATTTTTCGACCATGTTTTCCACAGCCTTTATCGCAAGATAAGATGTCCCTATTCCTTCTTCTGGCTTTAGAATTCTACGCTCTTTTATGCCAGTTCTACTTGTAATCCACTCGTCATTCGTATCAACAATAGTCTCTAAGACTTTGTTTGTTAATTTGAATTTTGGAACATATCCTCCAAGTGCAGTAATAGCGGCTCTAACTTTTGTCATTCGAAGCAGAAAAATTTGCGTAAATAATAAGTGAATAAATGTAAGTTTAAATTAAACCTGCATAACCACTTTTGAAAGGCTAAATATATTAAAACAAAAAAAGCAGATAATATACCCATCTCTGAATATAAATCTACTTTATCAATGCTTTCAAAAAAAGAATAACAAGCTATTTAAGCTGCCTCTTTTTCAAGAACAACTTTACCTTTATAGTAAAGTTTTCCTTCGTGCCAGTGAGCTCTGTGGTAAAGATGAGCCTCACCTGTTGTTCCACAAATTGAGATTTGCTGATCTGCAGCTTTGTAGTGGGTTCTTCTCTTGTCTCTTCTTGTCGTAGACTGTCTACGTTTAGGATGCGCCATTTTAACTAAATTTAAAAATCCTTATTAATCTAATAAATCTTTTAACTTATCCCACCTGGGATCTGTTTCATTTTCTTTTTTGTCACCTTCTTCAGGTTCTTTGCCTACTCTGTATTTATCTAGTATTTCGTTGTTCATTGTTCCGTTTTCTACATCGGGGTGAACCCGTTTAGAAGGAATAGATAAAACAGCTAACTCATATAAATGATGAGCAATATTGACTTCATAAGTGCCGAACGAAAGAATTAAGACTTCTTCGTTTTCATTATTATACTCTAAACCAAATTTTATCAAAAGGTGGAAAGTATCTGAAAGGGGTAAGTTGAATGGTTCGCCTGTAACATCACAAGTGGCAGTAAAACTACCATTTAAAGTAAAGTCTAATTCAAGCATGTTATCCTTCTTTAGAAACTGCAAATCTATAGTCAGATTTGGTTCTTCCATTTCAGTAAAGTCAAATAAGTCAAAGAACTTTTGATCAAGCTGATAGTTGAAATGGTGTATCCCCAGTTTCAATCCTGAAAAAACAATATTAAAATCTCTCAGCTTCATTAGTAACATTCCCGTTTAAGGGGCGGCAAAAATACAAATCTTTTTAATTCAGGCAATTATAAAGTGTTTTATTTAAAACTGCCCTTTCTACATTAGCCGCGGGCTTTGTAGAATTTTTGACGCTCGGCAACCTGAGGCTTTAAAACATTTTTTGTTAGTCCTGCATATTCATTTCGATTGCTGAATAAATTAATCGCTTCGAATACAGCATTTCTAAATGAATTTGGACTTGCTTCATTTTTTCCAGCGATACTGTAACCAGTGCCATGGTCTGGAGAAGTACGGATATATTTAAGTCCTGCCGTGTAATTTACACCAGATTCAAATGTTAATGCTTTAAAAGGCGCTAAACCTTGGTCGTGATACATCGCTAAGATTGCATCGAACTTAGTGTGTTGATTAGACCCGAAAAAACCATCAGCTGCGTAAGGACCAAATACCAACATTTTATTTTCTGATGCTTGCTGTATTGCCGGTGTTATTATTTCTACCTCTTCGTTTCCTAAAAGACCACCATCGCCTGCATGGGGATTTAAACCTAAAACAGCAATACGAGGTCTTGAAATTCCGAAGTCTTTTATAAGACTATCATTCAATATTTTAATCTTAGAAGAAATGAGTTCGGTACTCAGTTGGCTAGCGATGTCCTTTACAGGAACGTGCCCAGTTGCCAAAGCCACTCTTAAATTATCAGAATACAAAATCATAAGAGGTTCGCCCTCAAGTTTTTCACCCAGATAGCCAGTGTGACCACTAAATTCTTTTCCTTCTAATTTTATTGTGTTTTTATTGATAGGAGCAGTAACTAATACATCAATTTTTCCATCTTTAAGAGCGGAGCATGCAGCATCAATAGATTCGATAGCCCGTGTTCCTAAGTTTTCTGATGGCGTTCCAAGAGAAATTGAAATGTTGTCATTCCAAATGTTCATCAAGTTTGCCTTTTTAGGATTAATTTCCTCAAGACTGTTTATGATATTAAAACTAAAATCGAGGACTCCAATAGCTTTTCTGTGATAAGAAGTTACTTTACTGGAAGAAAACAAAACGGGAATGCAAAAATCAAGCATCATAGTATCTTGAAATGTTTTGATAATTACTTCAAGTCCAATACCGTTTAAATCCCCACAACTAATACCAACTATAGGTTTTGAATTTTCCATTAATAATTTTTTATGAAATCATAAAGTAATCTAACGCCAACACCTGTTCCGCCTTTTTTCTGATAGCCGTCATTTGCATCAACAAAAGCTGGCCCTGCAATATCGAGATGAATATAGGGGTAATCGGTAAAGTTCGCTAAAAATTTACCTGCGGTTATTGCTCCGCCATCTCTGGTGCCTAAATTTTTAAGATCGGCAATGTCAGATTTTAAAAGTTCATCGTATTCTTCCCAAAAAGGAAATTCTACAATGCGCTCGTAGGTGTTGTTGCCGCTTTCTTTAAGTTTACTCCAGTATTTGTCATCCGCTTTACCCATTGCTACTATGCCATATTTTCCAATGGCCATAGCCGCTGCTCCTGTTAAAGTAGCAAGGTCAATAACCAATTCGGGATTGTATTTCTGAGCGTAATGTAATGCGTCTGCAAGGATTAGGCGACCTTCAGCATCTGTATTCAAAATCTCTACAGTTTTGCCGTTTGCATAAGTAATTATATCTCCTGGTGTTACTGCATTTCCTCCAGGTCTGTTATCAGTGGTAGGAATTAAACCAATAACATGTTTGTCGATGTTGTTGGCGGCAATTGATTGCATTGTTCCGATTACAGCTGCAGCTCCGCCCATGTCACATTTCATCGTGTCCATGAAAGCTGATGGCTTCAAACTTAATCCACCTGTGTCATAAACAACACCTTTTCCAACTAAAACAATGGGGTTTTCATTTGTGCAGTTTTCTGGCTTGTGTTCTAAAATAATAAAAGCAGGCGGGTCAATACTTCCCTTATTAACAGCTAGCAAGCCGGACATTTTTAGCGACTCGATTTTCTTTTTGTCAAAAACTTCAGACTTCAATCCGTTTTCTTTAGCGGATGCAACAGCTTCTTTAGCTAATTGCGGGGCAGTCAAATCCCAAACAGGGGTATTTACAAGGTCTCTCGAAAATGATACAGCTTTTGTCAGTTGAGCCACTTCATTTAATTCCTCTTCAGAAATATTTTGAAAGAAAGCTTCAGTCAATGTTGGTTGTGCTTTTTCATCAGAAATGTATTTCAGGTATTTGTAATTCCCTAAATCCATCCCTTCTGCTATGAAACTCTCATGGCCATAAGCATTAACCGTTACACTCGTTATCTTTTCTTTGTTAAGCAGCTCAGAAAGTGAAGCCCCTATTTTTCGGCTGCTTTCAGAAAACTGATAGGTCTCAGGGGCGTGCTTTTTGTATCTGCAGATATAAATCTGACGAGAATACTGATTAATAGAAATCCACACATCAGTGGTCTCTTCAAGTTTATTCGATATGAAATCAAACTCTTGGTCTGAAAAAATCGTTTTGTTTAACTGAGAAGTGTTGGCTATATAAAAAGCTAGATTTTGCTCATTTTGAGCTGCTTTAGCGACTTGTAATTTCATAATTTCAAAATATTAATGCGAGGGCTAAATTAGATATTTTTACAGGCTTCTTGATTAAGTATTTAATCGTTCATGCGTTAAACTGATATAACTTATATTTAACTCAATGAGCGATAAATATTGCAACATAACAATTAATTTAATGTTCTAAGAAGAATAGGATATTCCTAGAATGAGAAGAGGATTTTATTTCATCATATTTACACTGTTTGCAGTATTCGCTAATGCCACTCATAATCGGGCAGGAGAGATTACATATAGATGGATAAATGGATTTACGTATGAGTTTACGGTTACAACTTATACTAAAGATTCCGCACCTGCGGATCGATGCGAATTGACTGTAGATTTTGGAGACGGTTCTTCATCGGTTTTTTCAAGGACTAACGGTTCAAGTGGCACATGCAGTAGCCCTGCAAGAATGGGCGAAGCCTTAGCAAATGATGTACGTAAAAATGTTTATATCGGTCAACATTCGTATCAAGCACCTGGCTTCTACACTATTAGCATGCAGGATTTGAATAGAAATGGGGGGATAAATAATATTCCAAATTCAATTAATATCCCTTTCTATATCACAACCACATTGTTGGTCGATCAAAGTGTAGGAACCAATAGTTCACCGACTTTAAACTATCCACCAATTGATAACGGATGTACGTTTAAAAAATTTATTCATAATCCAAGTGCATTTGACCCAGATGGAGATAGTCTGTATTACAGCTTAATTGATTGTAAAGGGCTGCTTGGGACAAACATTACAGAAACATATAATCCCTCTTTTATTCAAGATCAGGTAACCATAGATTCACTAACTGGAGACTTTATTTGGGATGTGCCGAAAAATGTTGGGCAATTCAATTTCGCAATTTTAATTCAAGAGTATAGAAAAGGAAGCAATGGTATTTGGAGATTAGTTGGCGCTGTAACCCGTGATTTTCAGGTTGACATTAAGCCTTGTCAAAATCAACCTCCTAAATTAGATCCAGTGGGTCCGTTTTGCGTTATAGCCGGTGATCAATTACAATTTTTAGTAAGCGCTCAAGATCCAGACTTAAATAATATTAGATTGACTCTAGAAGGATATGGTGGCCCTTTTCAAACAAACCCATCAGCTATATTTCCAAAAAAAGAGAGTTTAGGTTCTTCAGTATCTCAGACATTTACATGGAATACAACTTGTAATTTGGTGCGTTCTCAACCTTATTATGCACAATTCAAAGTTGAAGATCAGCCCATAAATCAAGTCCAAGCTTTAACTGATATTATGTCTGTGGAGATAAGGGTGATTGCTCCTCCTCCAGCAAATCCATTAGCAATACCAGATAAGAATAAAATTGACCTTTCTTGGGATCAAGAAATTTGCACAAAAGCAAATGGTTATGATATTTAACGAAGAGAAAGCAGCTATGGTTACAATTGGGATACGTGTGAAACCGGAGTGCCAGCTTATACCGGATATGTTTATCACGCAAGTACTTCTGGATTAGCATCTATAACTTACGCAGACAGCATAGATATTCAGGTTGGGGTTCGTTATTGTTATTTGGTGGTCGCAACTTTTCCAGATGGAAGTGAGAGTATAGCCTCTGAAGAGTTTTGTGCGGAATTGCCGAAGGTAAAACCTGTAATCACAAATGTTGATGTGCTATCTACAGATGCTTCGACTGGGCAAATTGAAATTAGATGGACTCCTCCACGTGAGTTTGACAGCTTAGCTTTTCCACCGCCATACAGTTATAGCATTGAACGCGCAGAAGAAATTGACGGAAGTGGTTTTGTTCAAATAGGAACGACTTCATCATTTTTAGATACAGTATTTACAGATCAGAATTTAGATACTGAAACAAAAGGTTACAACTATCAGATTGCTTTGGTTTCTAGTGGGGTACCAGCTATTTACTCGGATCCCGCAAGTTCTATATTCTTGCAGATTTCGGCTTTGGATAAAGTCAATTTGTTGCGGTTTAATCATGCCACGCCTTGGGAAAATGACACTTTTGTGGTGTTTAGAGAAAACACGTCTGGAATATTCGATTCTATTGGATTTAGTACAAACTTTAGTTTTTTAGATACGGGTTTAACAAATGGAAATACATATTGCTATAGAGCTCTAGGTATTGGTGCTTTTAGCGGTAGCGGATTGCCATCAAATCTTTTAAATAATTCTCAAATTAATTGTGGTTCTCCAACAGATACAGTTCGCCCATGTGCTCCTGTATTAACATATACGGCCGATTGTGAAGCTAGAGAACTTACTTTATCATGGACTGATTCAGTTGGCTTCGGCTGTGTTTCAGACATAATAGAATATAGAGTGTATTACAAAGAAAAAGTCACTGACCCCTGGCCTGTAACACCTATTGTAATATTGCCTGTTACACAAACTACATATACTTTTCAAGGAGATGATATTGTAGGTTGTTATGGTGTTACGGCCGTTGATGATGCCGATCCGGCAAACGAGAGTTTTGTGAGTACGCCAGTTTGTTTAGATGGCTGTCCAATTATTGTGTTGCCGAATGTGTTTACCCCTAATGGTGGTGGTTTTAATTTATTTTTTAGACCAGTTTTGGGCCCTGATGGAACTCCATTGTTTAGAGATATCGACAATTTTAGTATTGAGATTTTTAACCGTTGGGGAGGAGTCGTTTACAGCACTAACAGTGCGCAGGAATTTGTAGAGGTTGGCTGGAATGGACAAGACGCAAGTACTGGCGGAGATTGTGCTGATGGCGTTTATTACTATTTAGTTGGATACACTCCTCGTTCAACGCAAGAAAAAGAAGAAATCACCTTAAAGGGATTTATACATTTATTTAGATAATATGTTTACAGGCATTATTGAATCGCTTGGCGAGATAACAGAAATTCAGCCAGAACAAACCAACTTTCATTTTACGATTAAATCGGAATTAGCGCCAGAGCTTAAGGTGGATCAAAGTGTTGCCCATAATGGTGTTTGCTTAACTGTGGTGAGAATTGAAAACGGCACTTACACTGTTACCGCCATAAAAGAGACCTTAGATAAAACGAGTCTTGGAGAATGGAAAACTGGAGATCGCGTTAACCTTGAACGATGTACTAAAATTGGGGGTCGTTTAGACGGACATATTGTACAAGGCCACGTGGACCAGGTTGCGAAATGCGAATCTATTCTCGATGAAAATGGAAGTATCATTTTTACATTTTCGTATGATTCGAGTTTAGGAAACGTGACTATAGAAAAAGGTTCAATCACAGTGAATGGCGTGAGCTTGACTGTCGTGAACTCGAAAGAAAACTCGTTCTCAGTCGCAATTATTCCTTTTACTTTAGAACATACTCAGTTCAAGTATATTAAAGTTGGCAGCACGGTTAACCTCGAGTTTGATGTTGTTGGCAA
>Ga0102887_1001084_pt1 | contig 12342 bp, 11 predicted proteins | sample Colrivmet1550B02_FD_84504 | JGI IMG/M metagenome (GOLD analysis project Ga0102887, IMG submission 84504) | Estuarine microbial communities from the Columbia River estuary - metaG 1550B-02 | ecosystem: Environmental > Aquatic > Marine > Intertidal zone > Estuary | place: USA: Columbia River...
CCAACATTAGGATACTAATGCTCTGTTTAATTATTTTTTTACTTTTATTCACACTGCAAAATTATATAAAATATTGTATATATTTAAATTACATTGCAGTATTAATTAATAATTGTTTTTAAAAAAGTTCGAACTTAGGACCGAGAGGTCCACCAAAAATAAACCCACTTACTTAGTGGGTTTTTATTTATTCAAAAATTATTCTCTTCTCCTATTACTTAAGAATCAAATTATCAATTCTCTCTAAAGGCCCTGGGCACATACTAATATGGCAATTAATGCAAGTGTTTACAATAGATTTATAGTTCTCTTTAGAAGGGTAGTTATTAAACTGATTAATGATACGACTATATCCTTCTGACATAGGAACAAGCCCCTCTTTTATAAAACTACTGTCTGTTGCTTCTTGCGAATGAATGATAGCAAATGATAATTGCTCTTTAGAAAGGTTCTCATTATTTTCAATCTTATCTTTAATAACTTCCAGTCTTTCAAACATACCCCTCATAAGTAGAGCCATTTCACTAGTATCGTTAGGGTCAGTAATAGTAGTAGGCTCTTCTTTACTATTAATACAGGCGCTAAAAAAGAGTGCGGACATAATTAAAAATACTCTCATTAATCTTGTATGATTACTCCATCAGCAGTAAAAGCAACTACATATTCTGGTTCAGTAATAGATAAAATTTCTTCAGATGACTTTCCAGCATCTTCAGCATAATGTTGTAAAAGCTCTACACTTAAAGTATCAAAGAATGCTTCTCCATTAATTATAGCAGTTTTACCTTCAGCACCTTCCTTTGGAACAAAGAAGCCATAGTCTTTAAAACGCACCATTAGAGTATCTTTACCAGCTTTTAGTTCCATCCAACAGCCTTTTTTAGCACAAGTAGATAAAATCTCTCCTTGTATTTTGGTAGTTGAAGTTCCATTGTTTTCTACTTCTGCCTTTACTGAAGAATACTCTGCAATATTATTATTGTCAATTTTTTCTCCATAAAATTTTTCTACAACTGTAGATGTTTCTTTATTTTCTCCACTAGGATTACTACAAGCAACAATTGCTCCAAGTCCAATTATAAAAAGTGTTTTTTTCATTCTACAAAATTAAGAAATAATTTTCTAAAAAAGTTCGAAACTGGGACCGAAAGGTCCACAAAAAAAAACCACTAAATGAGTGGGTTTTTATTTATTCTAAATATACTCTTTAACCCAACTATTATAGCCTATTATATCTAATTCTTTAGATTCTTCATCAGTAATATTTGATAAGAACACATCTTTATCTTTTTCAAAATCACCACTGTTTAACTTTTTTGTAATTAATTCCAAGAACATTCTATCTCTATAATGACTTTCTGTTTTTAAAAGAGTATTATAATTATTTTTAATCTCATTTATCTTTTCTTTAGTATGTTCTTTAGAAACATTATAAATGATAATAGCACTAGTAATAAATATTTTTAGCTGAAAAGATTTGTCTAACAATAAAAAATCTTCTTGCATAATTAATCTAGAGATATTTTGCTTTGATCTTTTAAAATCATCTTGATCATAATAAATAAGTGAACGATTTAAATATATAAATGAATTATAAGCTGGTATTTTTTTTATCACCTCATTCTTACTTGCTTTATCCAAATAGTCTAATGCTTTATCTTTATCGGTTATTGAATAATTTTGCACTAGAATGTTATAATAAAAGAATAAGTATTTGTCATAAAGGAAAGAATCATATTCGCACATACTTTTTAACAAGATTTCTGCATACCTTAAAGATTGTCTATTCTTATTAGTTTTAAATAAACAATTAGCTATATAAGTTAGCATTGTTAATTTATCGTTATGATTAGATCTATCAAATAACTTATCTATTTCAAATTCATCATAACTTTTAATTACAAAAATCTCCAATGATTTATAGTCTCTTTTCTGAAGCAATAACCGACTATACATATTAAATAACTTTATTCGAAATCTTGAACTTTTTAGCAGATTATTATCTCTAGAAATCTTATTGTATTTTGATTTAAGCAATTGAACAATAGAAATATTTGAATTACTAAAATTTTGCTTTGTTTTAACATCATACATAATCTTAGTTAGTAACAAATCTATCTCATCAATTTCTGATAGAGTCTTAATATTTTTTCTTTTTTGCTCAATATAATAATCAACATCAATTGATATTAGCTCATGTGAAAGCTGCAATACTTCTGAGTAAATAATAGATAATATTTCATATAAATCTGAATCTATAGCTTCTTTTTCCGCTTTTTTCAGGTAATTAAAAGATAGTTCTAATTCACCTTTATTCTTATAAACTCTAGATAGTAAAACAAAACTAAATGACTTAGACTGTTGATCTTTCCAAATATGTTGCCAAACCATAGAATTATTTAATTCATGATAAAGTCGATTTTTTAAAGTATAGTAATTACCTGCGTTTGTATTTAGTTTCTTTAATAAATCTTTAGTTTTGTAATCACCTTTTCTCTTTCTCAGAAAATCAAAAAGATTTACATCTTTTCGACTAGCGCTAACAGTTCTATTTAGAAATAATTTAAAAAATCTAACCTCTTCCTTAGAAAGCGAATCTATTATCGTTTCTAATCGAGAAGTCATTCTTTAATTTTAATATATTTCTTAGAATCTCTGATATATATTAATCCAGTGGGGATACTATTAATATTATCATATTTTCTACCTTTAAGATCATAAATATCAGCTTTAAATTTGCCGATATTTTGAGTTAGATTTTCATTAATATTAGAAATAGTGGAAATAATATGTAAATCCGTAATACTAGTATCAGTAATAATGGGGACAATAGATGATGGCCATATTGTAACAATATGATCACCAGCTGATAGAGCTAACATTGGTATTTGAGGGTCTAAAAACAAAATACTGTCTCCAGGAGCAAAAATACTTTGAGGAATATTTAATAAAAAGTACATTTGAATTGGCATAGGTGGCATTCCAGTTAGACTAATTCCAACATTAGCAGTAATCGAGTCCATAAATAATGTATCTATACCTGTGTTTACAAAGTAAAAAGATAGTGAAAAAGGAGTATTGATCTGAACTGTATCAGCATGAATAACTCCTTTAACGCTAACAGATTGAGCATTTATATTTATAGATGATATAAATACAAAAAGATATATAAAAACAACTATTCTTCTCATTAAGGAAAAATATCTATCTAATTACTCTCTTATCAATACTTCCATCATCATAGATGTAGAACAATAATGTGTTTTTTTCAATTCTACTAACTTCTCTTCCTAAAGCATCTATTATCCTTAAGAGTTTTTTATCATTAACCGGAGTAACATTTAAAGTGTTAGTTGTAGGCGATTCGGTTTTTAAAGCAATCCATTGATTACCATCATTGAATACAGCTACTGGAAACATACAATTCCAAGTCATACCTGTTGTATCTACTAAAATCACAGTTAGAAAATAAATAGTTGTATCCAGCACATTTAAATTAAATGTTGGATTAGCAGTTGTATCAACAACAAAAATACCATTACCATTAGTATTAAACTCTGCCCATTCATATGATACAGGTCCTGAATAAGGTAAGCTTGCAAGATTTGTACCTAGTGTTACCGAATTAGCAGTAGATGAAACTACTTCAATGTCTAAAGAGTCGCAAATAGTAAAGTTATTCCAACTCCAATTATTACTACTACAGTTTGTATCACAATCAGCATATGTTGTATACGTTCCATTTCCAGTACCTGGATCATAACATCCAATTGTTGGATCACAATCCCATGAAGGTGCTGGTGGTGGTGGAGTAATAATCATGCTATTCCAACTCGTACCATCCCAAACAAAAGACTGACAATACTCAAGTACACCAGAGAAGCTGAGTCCACATGACCAAGTGGCAGATGCACCACCAGGCATATTAGCAAGTGAATCAATTCCAGAAACTGCAAAACATACTATTAAAGTATCATAAGGAATACCTGAAGGACTCATATTAGTAACATTGTGAGTAAATGCTGAATCTTCTGAAAGTATAGTTCCCGGAAAGCCAGATAAAGAGGATGTAGCAAAATATGGAGATAACGTTCCATTGTTATAAATACTACTTTGTATCCAATTCGATGAAAAAGATGGCTGATAGTGTGAAGAATTAGCATCAACAGTAATATCGATAGAATCGCAAGGAACAACTGTTATTTGAGCTTGTGCAGAAAAGATAAGCAAAGCCAATGTTGATATTAGTAAATTTTTTTTCATTTTTTCATTTTTTAAATTATTATTATTTTATGATGCAAGAATATGTAGTTTATTGAAACTGACAATATCTTATTTAAAAAAATCTGATAGATTCAAGACACTCATAACAGTTTTTATATCTAGAAAAATACTTACATATTCAACGTTTTAATTCTCTGAAAAAAGTTCGAAATAAGGACCGAGAGGCCCCACCAAACATAAACCCACTCATTTGAGTGGGTTTTTTGCTTTTTTAAAAATACAGAAATCAAATCTATTCCTCCAGAGAAAGAATTGCAGATGTTAAGTCTCCATAATATTGAAGGAAAAGTATTTTTCCTTCATCATCAAAATCAAACGATTCATACATTGGTATTGTAATAGAGTTCTCATTCTCAGTTAATGTAATAGTAAGATTAAAATACATTCTTACAGAGCCATCCATTTTCTTTGTTTCCGGATTAACGCCAGGCAATAGATTAAGAGGTTGCGACATACTAAAATCATATTTCTTCCACATTTCTTGATGTGCGGCCTTACGATCTGCAACATTCATTGAATCTTTGGCGCCTAATGTTGTCCCCTTAATTATTGCTTTATCTGAATAGAACTTTTCATAATCAATATTCTCTTGGCAGAAAGCAGCCTCATAAGATCTTACAGTCTCACAATTCTTTTCAAATATTTTAGATTCATTATCATTTGTTACTTCAACAGAAACTTCAGAATTACAAGCAGAGACAAATAATATAACAGTTAAAAGGTAAATGGTTTTTTTCATAATTATTATTTTAATTTTTAGTTTACCAAACATACATTAATATTACTCATTGATGCTACAATGTTGTGTAATATTATTAAAGAAGTTCGAAACTGGGACCGAGAGGTCCACCAAAAAGAAACCCACTTAATTAAGTGGGTTTTTGTTTATTCAAGAATTATTTTCTTCTCAACCGTTCCATCATCATAGATGTAGAAGAGAGGTTGATTAGTTTGTTTTGTTTCTTTGCCTAATATATCAATAGTATTAATAAGACGCTTATTATAATTATCTATTTGAATCATATTGGTTGATACTAAACTAATTGGCTGTTGTTGTGTTACACAATGCACCATACCACCCTCATAGTACATATTACTACAATCAATACCTACAACAGTTTTGCTTGGGTATAAATTTTGAATAATGCTTAATGCAATAGAATCATTTGGGTCATTATAGACAGGAACTAAAACAGCATCATTTGCTACATAATAATTCACGTAACTACCCTTAAAGTTAACATTACCTCCCCAAGAAGTAGTCACATTATTTTGAGTTAATGGCAATGTTATAAAAGAATAAGGACTACCATTTACATCTGTAGCAGAGTTTAATGTCGAAATATCCTGAGTAGATAGCCCCCAATAAATTAAATCAGAATTACTCATAGTAACTATAGTATTCATGTTTACAAATTTTACAAAACCATCAATATGCATATCTGTAATATCTAATGACCCTCCAAATGCGCCATCCAGCCAAATGAAATTAGTAACACCTAAATAAGAAGTTAAATAATTCTCAATCTGCATTTCTGTTAGATTTGGATTTCTATCTGCTCCTGTTATTGAGCTTCTAGTCATTATCGCACTACCATTTCCATCAACCTCAACAGATCCACCCTCTAAAACAAAGCCATCAAGATCCACATACGGAAGATTTAAATCATTAGCGATTAAAGTTGGGATTTGGTTGTCTAATGCGTAAGGAGCGTCTCCTCCCCAACCATTAAATCCAAAATCAAGAATAATTAAATTATTATTATTGTCGTAAACAAAAATAGGCCCATTATCTCTTGTCCAGTAATCATCATTTGGATGAATGTAAAAATCAACATTTGTCAATGGTACTGATGCAGCACTTAAAACTTGTTGAACATGAATTTGTTCATTTGTATCGTAAACTATAATATGTACATTTTCTCCTGTTTCCAATGCTGCAACCATTTCAATAAAAGCAGGCTCATTATCTTCTTGATGCCAAGGAGGATAAGTAAAGTTATGTGGCCATTGCAACCATGTTCCTTCATGCTGATCTTCCTCAGAAGGCATAGTATATTGAATTTGCGCAAAATTCAAAAGAGGTAAAAAAATAAATAGAAACAATAGTTTTTTCATACTACAAACTTACATAATAACTTTCTAAAAAAGTTCGAAATAAGGACCGAAAGGCTCCCCAAAAAAACCTACTCAATTGAGTGGGTTTTTATTTATTCTTCCAAAAAGATTTAAAAAACAAACTCTTAAGACTGAACCAAAAAGCCAAAATTGCTAGTAGGTTAGTTTTTGGAGACTTCCCCTTTCCAATACGTTGAATTTGAAGTTCATACCAGGGTAATTCTACACCACCCAGTTTATCTAAAAACTTAATTCCAATTTGAGGTATTGGAGTTTCAAATCGTTCTACAGAACCGTCAAAAATTTGATTAGCCAAATTAGGATATAAGCAAAATGGTCTTGCCAAACCAACAACGTCTAAATTGCCATCTTGCAAAGCTTTCTCCATTACCGAAACAGAACGAAAACCTCCGGTAAGCAGCAAAGGTGTTTTAATCAACTTTCGAGCTTTTTCAATATAATCTAGGAAATACGCTTCACGTGATATGGTGCTTTTCTTGCGATCTCCCTGAATCATAGCTGGTCTCTCATAAGTTCCTCCAGATATTTCAATTAAATCGATTCCTTCATTACTAAGAAAGCGAATCACTTCCATAGATTCTTCTTCTGTAAATCCACCTCGCTGAAAATCTGCAGAATTAATCTTAATTGCTATGGGATAATCCGATCCAACTTGACGGCGAATTTCACGATAAACTTCTAAAACAAAACGCGCCCTATTAGAAAGAGAACCACCCCATTGATCAGTTCGAATATTGCTATTAGGAGATAAAAACTGACTTACTAAGTAGCCGTGAGCACCATGAATTTGACAACCTGTAAAGCCTGCTTCCTTCATGATTCTTGCGGTATTTCCAAAGCGTTTTATAATATCCCAAATTTCTTCATCTGATAATGCTATTGGCATTTTAAATATCTTTGAGGCACTACCCAAGCTTAACAATATTGCAGATGGCCCTACTGTTTTTCTATTGATTGCTGCAAAAGCCTGCCTACCTGGATGGTTTATTTGAGGCCAAAGGTGCACACCAGTTCCTTCAACTGATCTAGCCCATTTTTTTAACAACTCAAAATCCTTGTAATCTTCAACTACTACATTACGCGCTTCACCTAGTGCCATTGAATCCACCATCACATTTCCTGTAATTAGTAATCCTGGATTCCCTTTTGCCCAAACCTTATACGCATTAATTAAATCCTTGCTTGGTGCGTGGTTTCGCGTTCCAAAGTTTTCACTCATTGCAGATTTTGCAATTCTGTTTTTTAAAACTGACCCATTTGGCAAAGTAAAAGAGGAAGTGATATTCTTCATTGATTTTTTATCAGATATATTTGGGTAAAATTACTAATTATATACTTAAAAAAGTTCGAAACTGGGACCGAGAGGTCCACCAAAAATAAACCCACTCATCTGAGTGGGTTTTGTTTTATATAATTACTTAGAAACAATTACTTTTGTAAAATGATCTACAATAAAAGAACTCTCTTATTAATATTCTCTTTTTATTTTATATCATTTTCTTGTGCACAAGAAAAATTGAGTTTTATTAATGTTATAAATTTAAATAATAGTCCAAATTCTCCAAAAGATGAGGGGTTAAATGTTTTTTTTGATTTAGGTAGTTGGATGGGTTTTTCTCTATCGGATGAAGAAACAAACACAGGTTTCTCCGGTCCATATATATTGGGATTAGAACATGGAATTTGGTCTTCAAACAATTTTGCTTCCATTGATTTAATTTCTGAAAATGGAAATTCACTCTTAACAAATCTAAATTATTCTGAACAAAAGTATTTTCCTGGAAAATTAGAAAACCAATTACATTTTGAAAATATAGAACTCATAAGTAACTTAATATTTACTTCTGATAGAAGTGCTATTATCTCTAGTAAAATAACAAACAATGGAAATCAGAATCTAAAGTTTTCTCCACAATGGAAAGGTGAAATATTTGATGAAATTGGGGATTTAATAAAAAATGACACAACATTAATTACTCTTTTGGATAAGAATCAGAAAATTTTCCTGAGACCAATAAATGATAATGAGTTTAATATACTTACAGATGCTAATAAATATGTTATCACCCTTAATAATATCATATTAAAACCAAAAGAAACAAAAACATATACTATAGAGATTCGATATCATCCAGATCAAAAAAATATCAGGGGAAATACAACTACAATTAATATTTTGAAAGCATTTAAATACAATCAATTAAGATGGAAAAAGTATCTTGAAATAACTAAAGATAATTCATTAAGTAAAGAAGAAAAACTTATTCTCACAAAAAGCATCTGCACATTACTCAACAATTGGAGAAGTGCTGCAGGAGCATTGAAACATGATGGTCTTTTCCCTTCCTATCATTATAAATGGTTTCAAGGTTTTTGGTCATGGGATTCCTGGAAACATGCTGTTGCTTTAGTGAAAATTGACGAAGAGCTTGCAAAAAACCAAGTAAGAGCTATGTATGATTATCAAAATACGGACGGCATGATAGCTGATTGTATTTTCAGAGACACAACAATAGAAAAACACAATTGGAGGGATACCAAACCTCCACTTTCCTCTTGGGCAATTTGGGAAATCTATAAGAAAACTCAGGATACCATATTCCTTAATGAAATGTATCCTAAATTGGTAAAGTATCACAATTGGTGGTATGTTTTTAGAGATTATGATAAAGATGGTTTGTGTGAATATGGCTCAACTGACGGTTCATTAATTGCAGCAAAATGGGAAAGTGGAATGGATAATGCAATTCGATTTGATAACTGCAAAATAGTAGAAGGATCAGACTATTCCATCAACACTGAATCGGTAGATTTAAATTCTTATTTATCCAAGGAAAAAGAATATCTCTCAAAAATGGCAAAAGTACTTAAGCTCTCAGAACACACTAAATGGGAGCAAGAATTCAACATTCTTAGTGATAGAATAAGAAACAATTTTTATGATAAAAAATCAGGTTACTTTTATGATATTTATGCAGAAAATGGAGAATTCTTAAATAGTGCTTTAGGCCCTGAAGGTTGGACACCTATTTGGTGTGAAATTGCAACTAAAGAACAAACTGATAAAGTAATTGAATACATGATGAACACTACTCGTTTCAACACAACAGTGCCATTACCAACTATTGATGTGTCACATCCGAAATTTGATCCTCAAAATGGATATTGGAGAGGTCCTGTTTGGATAGATCAACTTTGGTTTGGTGTTGATGGACTTAATAAATACGGTTATGAGAAAGAAGCGGACTTATTAAAAAACAAGGCAATTAATAATTGTGCAGGATTAAATAAATCAGGGATCTCAATAAGAGAAAATTATCACCCATTAACTGGAAAAGGATTAAATGCAGAACATTTTAGTTGGTCGGCTGCTCACTTAATTTTATTAATCATAGAATAAAAAAAGTTCGAAACTGGGACCAAGAGGTCCGCCATAACAAAACCCACTCAATTGAGTGGGTTTTTGTTTATTCAAAAATTATTTTTTTCTCAACTGTTCCATCATCAAAGATGTAAAAGAGGGGAGTGTTATTTTTGGACTTAGTCTCTTTTCCTAATATATCAACTATCTTAATCAATTGCTTATTATTTGGCAAAATATTATTAATACCTGTCGGAGTATTTAGATCAACACCTGGATTATTATGAATAAATGTCCAACTCCCCCATGGTGTTGGAGCGCCTGTCTCCCAATATATCTGGTCTTCAAATAAACAATTAATTGAATTACCATTAGGTGGCAAACCTTCAGAAATATACCAGTTATCTAAATTTGCCGAATCATTTACAAAATGCACTGTAACATTTATTGTATCAGTTAATGACCAATTATGACTAAAAGCTATTGTTTGTTGATCAACTATAGTGTCTTGATGTAATATGTTTCCTTGTTGTTCTGTAAACTCCCAAATAAAAATATTTTCTGATTGTGGGTGAGTCATATATTGACCTGAATGGTAAATACTGATAGAGGTTTCTTGAGAACCTACATTCATAACCATACCTAACATATCACAAGGGACGGCTGTTATAACCTGTGCCTTTGTGGTTTGAAATAGACCTAAAGCAATAACTAATGTTAGTAAAATCTTTTTCATAGTTTTTAGTTTTATAATTAATAATGATACAATTATGAGACAAATATCTAAAATTCATTTCACTCCTGAGGGTGAAGTTTCTAATTATTTTAATTTTTTCTAAAAAAGTTCGAAATAAGGACCGAGAGGTCCACCAAAATTAAACCCACTCAAATGAGTGGGTTTTTATTTATTTATTCAATAATTAATTTTATTCATTAATTCTTATCAATCACACTCAGAGCTTCCCTTAGTAGAGGAACTATTTGACGTTCATCGGTAGTTTCAATAATGTTAATATCTTCACCTTGGTATTTTCGCACCAAATTTCGATACTCTGTAAGCCCCCAACCTTTTTTTTGTGAACGACTACCTGGAATAGGTAATGTTCTCGCATCATATCTACATGCTCCAGGTGCAAAGAAAATAACCGACCACTTTTTTCTCTGTAATTCGGTGATAAAATCATCATCGTTTGTAATCGAAACCATTTTAGGGTTACCCAATACTGGGGGTAATAACTTAATTGCACGTCTACCCATTTCTGGATCGCAACCTCTTACAAGAATACTCTTGTTTGAGTTATCACCTATCTGCGTAGTGTCAATGCCATCGTTAATATGTCCTATTAATATATCTCTTGAATCCATTGTTATATTTTTTTTAGTTTTAATTATCCCTTGCTGAGCAAATAGAAATGTAGGTATACATAATAATATAATGCATAATTTTTTCACAATGCAAACTTACTCAATAGTTTTCTAAAAAAGTTCGAACTTAGGACCGTAAGGCCTACCAAAAATAAACCCACACAGTTGAGTGGGTTTTTATTATCTGATAAGATTAACTACCCCAGTATAGATAAATGGTTTATCTTTAAAGTCTAGGATTTTAATAGAGTAAGAGTATAGCCCTCCAATAATTTTACCATTAGTATTTCCATCCCACGCTAAGTCATCCTCATCAAAAATAATTCCTCCCCACCTGTCAAATATTTTCATATTATAAGAATTAAAACCAGTACTTACAGGGTAAAACACATCATTATCACCATCATTATTTGGTGTAAAAGAATTAGGTATGAAAGTAGAATAGTTCGGATTTATGTTTAGTTGTTTAACTACAGAGTCGGTACAACCATAAAGATTTGTTATGTAATATCTTATAGTATAGCTTCCAATATCATTATAAGTATGCCAAAAACTTAAATCATCATATATTATTGTACCATCTCCCAAATCCCATTCAGAGATTAAAACTTCCTCATTACTGTTATCTCTAAAGAATATATTTGGGTCTGATATATTAGCTGGTTGAGGGCTAAATATCATTCCTGCTCTAGGGGATTCACTTATTGTAAGGATTTCGGTTGTTTGATTAGAACATGAAGTAATTGGATCAGTATAAGAGTAACTGATATTGTAATTTCCTGGATTTAGATTAGAAGCATCAAAGAAATCTGTTGATACACCTTCAATTTTATACGACCCTCCTGTTGGAGTTGCATTAACCAAAGTAAATGAAGGAGTTCCAATACAAATATCAGGTTCGTTTACAGCAAGAACTGGAAGTTGCTTTACTTCAATATGCACATTGTCATTCACTACAGCTGTACAACCATTTTCATCAGTTAATGAAATAATTACAGGGTTACAACTAAAGTTTGGAGTTAAGATTATTGGCAGTCCAGTAGCAATTAATAATCCATTAGTATCAATAATATATGATTTTAGAATTGAATCTTGTAAAGAGACTGTATAGCTGTTGAAATTTGAATTTGAGATATGTATTGACAAAGTAGATTCATCATATCTGCAAATAGGGCTTGTCGCAATAAAGTCTA
>Ga0102887_1001085_pt1 | contig 12335 bp, 10 predicted proteins | sample Colrivmet1550B02_FD_84504 | JGI IMG/M metagenome (GOLD analysis project Ga0102887, IMG submission 84504) | Estuarine microbial communities from the Columbia River estuary - metaG 1550B-02 | ecosystem: Environmental > Aquatic > Marine > Intertidal zone > Estuary | place: USA: Columbia River...
TCCAGAAGGAAATACACAGATGTTAATTACATCTTTGGATTTCTCATCATTTACTGGACGAATCGCTATTGGACGATTGACACGTGGTGAATTGAAAACAGGACAACAAATTTCGTTAGTAAAACGGGATGGAAGTATTGTGAAATCTAAAATAAAAGAACTTCATGTTTTTGAGGGCTTAGGAAGGAAAAAGATTGATGAGGTTCAAACAGGAGATATTTGTGCTATTGTAGGATTAGAAGGATTTGAAATTGGAGACACAGTTGCCGACATCGAAAATCCAGAAGGTTTAAAAACAATTGCCATCGATGAGCCAACAATGAGTATGTTGTTTACAATTAACGATTCTCCATTTTTTGGAAAAGACGGAAAGTTTGTAACGTCAAGACACATTAAGGAGCGCCTGGATAAAGAATTAGAAAAGAATTTAGCATTACGCGTTAATGCTACGGACAGTGCCGATAAATTTATGGTCTTTGGAAGAGGCGTTTTACATTTATCTGTACTTATCGAAACGATGCGTCGTGAAGGCTATGAATTACAAATTGGACAGCCACAAGTAATTATCAAAGTTATTGACGGAGTTAAATGTGAGCCTGTAGAAGAGATGACGATTGATTTACCGGAATCTGTTTCAGGAAAAGCCATTGAAATGGTGACCATGCGTAAAGGAGAAATGTTGAGTATGGAAGCCAAAGGCGAGCGTATGGTGTGTGAGTTTTTAATTCCTTCTAGAGGAATTATAGGCATGCGTAATCAGTTATTAACAGCGACAGCTGGTGAGGCGATTATGGCGCACAGATTTAAAGAATATCAGCCTCTAAAAGGGGGTATTCCAGAACGTCAAAATGGATCTCTAGTTTCTATGGAATTAGGTCAAGCAATTCCTTGTTCTATTGATAAGTTACAAGATCGAGGTAAGTTTTTTGTAGACCCAGGTGAAAGTATTTATGAAGGCCAAGTGATTGGAGAAAATTCGCGTGGAGATGACATGGCTATTAATATTACAAAAACTAAAAAGTTAAGCAATGTTCGTAGTTCAGGAGCAGATGATAAAGCTAAAATTGTCCCAGCAATTAAGTTTTCTTTAGAAGAGGCTCTAGAATATATCCAAAAGGATGAGTACGTTGAAGTAACGCCTAAGTCTTTAAGATTGCGTAAAATATACCTTACAGAAGTAGATCGTAAACGTAATAAAATTATATAATGAGTTTCTTAGAAATTAATGCTACTGAAATCGTAGGATATTTAGCAATGCTTTTGTTATTGATCTCTTTTTTGATGAAAGGTATCAAACAATTACGTATGCTCAACACTGTTGCGTGTGCGTTGTTTGTAGCTTACGGATTTATGCTTGCGACTTCTTGGCCGATTATTATTTCCAATGCATCTATCATGGGAATTAATATATATATTTTATTTATTAAGAAGTCTAGTTAGGTTTTTATATATTTAGAAAAAATAAGAGAATGTATTTACTTTACTTTGATCCAGGTTTAGGCGCCATGATTATTCAAGGGGTTATTGCCGCAGTTGCTGGCGTAATTTTATTTTCTAAAAACCTGTTGTATAAGATCAAACTCTTTTTTAGTTTGGTTAAAAAGGATGACGATCTATTTGACGATATCAATATTGAAGATACAGACATAGAAAATCAAACCAATAGTGATAAATAAAGAACAACATTCTTCTTCATTTAGAGATCCTTCAGGTTATATTTTTATTGAACAAAACATCTTGAAAAGGAAAATCCTTCCTATTTATTTCAACCAATATAACAAGCTTAAAAATTCTAAATTTTTTGATAAACTTTTTAAAAGTAGTTTATTAATTAAACACAAAGAAGTATCAGTTTCGGAGTCTGAAATTGTTATTGAGCCAGAACAAATCCCCTTTATTACGTATCCTTACGAATGGAGTTTTAATCAATATAAGGAAGCAGCGTTACTAACTTTAAAGCTTCAGAAATTTGCTTTAGAAAATGAGTTCTCACTTAAAGATGCCTCCGCTTTTAATGTTACGTTTCATAATGGGAATGCCATTTTTATTGACACCCTGTCTTTTGATTTTTACAAAGAAAATGAGCCCTGGAGAGCCTACAAACAATTTATTACTCATTTCTTTGGGCCTTTAATTTTGGCACATTATCATGGTTCTGAAATGCTGAAATTAATGGGTAGTTTTATGGATGGTATCCCCGTAAAAACAATTGCATCGCTTTTGCCTTTTAAAACAAAATTGAATCCATTTTTATATGCGAATATTCACTTACTCGCAAAATTTGAAGATAAACATAACGAAGACTACAAAGGAGAAACCAAATCAGTTGCTCTATCTAAAAAAGGACAACTAAATATCATTAAAAGTCTTTATAACTCTATTAAAAAGTTAGAACTTAAAGAAACGAGTGAATGGGGAGAATACTATAATAAAACCAATTACACTGATGCTGCTTTTCAAGAGAAATCAAAATTAATAAACACATGGATTCGTAATATAAATGCGAAAACGGTGATTGATGTTGGTGGAAATGACGGCACTTTTGTAAGGCAAATACACACAAATTTAATTCAAGCTTTAGTTTGTGATATAGATAACAATGCTGTGGATTATAACTATAAGCAGCTCAAAATAAACAAAGACAGCTTTATGCTTCCTTTTGTTTTGGATGTTTTAAATCCTTCAGCTAATATTGGTTTTAATAACAAGGAACGTTTTTCATTTTTAAAACGAATTTCAGAGTTTGCTCCAGATGTTACTTTAGCATTGGCGGTTATACATCATATGACTTTGAGTGGCAATATTACTTTTGAGATGTCTGCCAGCTTTTTTTCTAGTTTTTCAGAACATTTAGTTATCGAATTTCCTAGGAAAAATGATTCTTGGGTGCAACGATTATTGAAATCAAAAGGTGAGTTTGAAGTTCATTTTGATTTTTATAATCTTGATAATTTCAAATCTAACTATTTGAAATGCTTTAATATTGTTGAGGAACAAACAATTAATGGTTCAGAACGCGTATTGTTTTTACTAGAGCGAAAAAATGGAAAAACTTAGAGCACGATTTAGAGCTTTTATTGAAGGTAACAAGCAATATCCAGTTTTGATTGCTCTGGCTTCAGGGTTATATCCGCTTCTGTATTATTATAACGCTAATTTTACACTAATAAATTCGTGGAGTCAGTTTGTTTTTTTTGTTGCTTTGTTTTTGATTTTTCCAACTGTCATATTTTATTTAATATATTTTCTAAGCCGTAAAATTGATATCTTACATAAATACAAAAATCATATTTTCACAGTACTTAATTTTTCTTGGTTTGGTTTTTTACTTTTATTAATTACGAAAGGAGTTAAATTAAATTTCTTGGTGGTTGTTTTAATTTTAGCTCTTGGTTTAGGGATTGTTTTCAGAAACCAACTTCAAAAAATCTTAGTGCTTCAGTTATTTTTAGCAGCTTTCGCCTCACTCCAACTTGTCCCCGATATTTATAAAAACCTCACATATTCAGATGCATGGAGAACCCAACCCGATGATATTGAAAATGTGGTGTTTAAAAAGCGTCCAAACATTTATGTGATTCAACCCGATGGATATGCTGGTTTTTCGGCACTTCCAACCCCACCTTATAATTTTGATAATATCGATTTTGAGAGTTTTTTAGAAAACAACAAATTTAAATTATACCCAGATTTTAGGAGTAATTATTTTTCAACATTGACTTCTAATAGTTCTATGTTTTCAATGAAGCATCATTATTATAATACCTCAAATAAAAGTTCTAATGAAGTTTATAATTCAAGAGATCATATTGTTGGAGAGAATCCGGTATTGTCCATTTTAAAGAATAATGATTATAAGACTTTTTTACTTTTACATAAATCCTATTTATTGGTCAATAGACCGAAATTAGCTTATGATTATTGTAATATAGACTACAGTGAACTCTCTTTTTTTGCGAGAGGTTTTAGTATTGACAAAGCGATTGAAAAGGAGTTGACATATTTAATTAAAGGAAATACAACTACCAATAATTTCTTTTTTATAGAACAGATTTCTCCAGGTCATATTTCTTCGCTTCAATCAAATTCCAGCGGTATTGAAGTGGAACGTGAATTATATTTAAAAAAATTAAAGGAAGCGAATAAATGGTTAAAAAGTACGATTAGTTCGATTGAAGAAAACGACAAGAATGCGATTATAATAATAGTAGCTGATCATGGTGGGTTCGTTGGATTAGAGTACACAATGGAAACCGAAATAAAGCAGGACAATGAAGATCTTATAAATACTGTTTTCACAACGGCTTTTGCTGTTAAATGGCCAGATGGAAACGCGCCAAACTACGATGGTAATCTAAAAACAAATGTGAATTTATTCCGAGTTCTATTCACTTATCTAAGTGACGACACCTCGTATTTAAAAAAATTACAAGAAGACAAAAGCTATCTAAAAGTTTTTAAAGGTGCGCCTTTTGGAGTTTATGAAACTATAGATGAGAATGGAAATGTTGTTTTTAATAGACATTCCAATTAAAAAGGAAGTCTTTTGTAATTTAATTAGTATATTCAATCTTTTAACTAATTTCACATCACTGTCTTTTCAATAAAAAAACATAACATTAAACACAAGAATCTTTGGGATGATGTTACCTAAATTCATACGTAATAATTTAATTCTAAAGATCACCTCACTCAATTCTTTGGTTGTTGGAGTACGCCTTCTGATCTCGTTAGTCGTTCAAAATCTATTAGCACAGTACACAGGTCAAGCAGGGATTGCCAAAGTAGGGCAGTTGCGAAACACCTCATCTATGCTTATGAGTCTCACCTCTCTAGGGACCTTTAACGGCGTTGTGAAGTATGTTTCAGAGTACAAGTCAGATCAAAAAAATTTACTTAAATTATTTTCAACTTTATATGTTTTTAGTTTAACTGCGAGTGTCGTATTATTTTTCATACTATTTTTTGGGGCTTCCTATTTTTCTAATAAATTATTTCTTTCAGATGCGTATGTGGTTGTTTTTAAAGTGATGGCTGTTGCGGTTCCTTTTATTTCGATGAATCGAATTTTTAGTGGGGTTATAAATGGTATTTCAGACTATAAAAAGCATACTAAAATTGAGTTTATTTCTCATTTTCTAGCAGCAGTTTTATTGCTTGTCAGTCTTTATTTTTATTCTTTAAAAGGCGTATTAGTTGCCATCGCACTGACGCCAATTATTCAGTTTACCGTTCTAATCATCATCTTTGGAAAACTGTTAAAAGACTATGTTGATTTTAAATCAATAACTTTTAAAATCCCTTTTTTAAAGCAGCTTTTAGGGTTTACGGCCATGTCTTTTGTAGCAACAGTACTCTCAAATTATGTTGAAATTGATTTAAGAACATTGATTTTAGATAAAATTAGTGAAGCTGAAGCGGGTTCATGGACAGCTATGAATTCAATTTCTAAAATTTACATGCAATTTTTAATTGCAATTTTCTCTCTATATATTTTACCTAAGTACGCAACTATTAATACCTCATTTGAGTTTAGAACAGAATTAAAGAAAATTTATAAATCATTAGTTCCATTTGTTTTTGTAGGCATGATTTTAGTATATCTTTTGAGAAATATATTAATCGAACTTATTTTTACAGAAGCCTTTTTGGGCATGGCTATTTTATTTAAATGGCAATTAGCAGGAGATTTTGTTCGCTTTATTGCTAATGTCTTGTCCTACCAGTTTTTAGCTAAAAAACAAATCAAATATTTTGTTTCTACACAACTTTTAGGGTTGGCTATGTATTATATTTTTGGCAGATACTTTTTGAGTTCATTTGGTACTGAAGGTGTTGTAATGGCTCTATTTGTCAGTAATTTTATATATTTAGGAATCGTGTTTTTTGTTTTAAGAAACACCCTTCTAGGAACAAACAGGGATATTTAAAAATTAGTAATGTTACAAACAGAAATGACAAATTTTAAAATCACAAAAAAAATATTTTATCTGTTTTTGGTCCCTGTTGTCGTTGCCATAGTTTTTGAACTCATTAATAAAGGATATGATGTTTCAACAGGGTATAATTTTATAGAAAATAGTTTATTCTCTATGCTATTAGTAGGCCCAGTCTATTTTATTGTGAATCGTAAATTACAGCTAGGGTATGTCACACTCATGTTTCTAGTATTTTGTTTTGCAATTTATTTTGAATCGGTTTACTACTACTTTTTTGAGGCCTATTTAAGTGCATCTTCATTGTTTGTTGTATTAGACTCAAACAGTTCAGAAGCTGCTGAATTTCTTAATTTTTATATCGATCGTAAAGTCATCATCTTTTCTGTTTTGATGCTCATTATAATTGTTACCTCACTCTTAAGGTTTAGATCGATTTTAAGTCCTTTCAATAAAACTTTAACACGCACAAGGATTAAGATATCAATTTATATGTTTTTGGTATTAGCGTTTCTTAAGTTTTCTGGACTAATTGTTTACAACCTTGCTTATTTAATACTAAAATCTACGATAGAGTACACTGCTGAGTCCAATAAGCTTGGGGCTTATAAAACAAATAAAACAGGTGATTTTAACAATGTTTCTCGACCAATCAGCCAAGAAGATGAGGTATATGTTATAGTTTTGGGAGAATCGACTTCCCGATCGCATTTTGGTTTATATGATTACTCCAGACCGACAACCCCAAAACTTAATTCTCTTAAAGAAGAGTTAATCATTTACAATGATGTCATCAGTCCACATGCCCATTCGATAGCTTCAATCACTAAGATACTTACTCTTGGAAATTTCGAATATCCAGATAAAATTGGGGAGGGTTCTATTATTCAACTCGCTAATAAGGCTGATTTTGAAACTGTTTGGTTGTCCAATCAAAGACCCATCGGAATCTATGAAAGTTTAGTCACCAAAATTGCTTTATCTTCTAGCAAAAGTAAATTCTTAACCACTACTTTTGGTGTCCATAGTAAAGTTAAAGATGCGGAACTGTTACCCGAACTAGATGCGATTCTTATGGAAACCTCTTCTTCTAAGAAGTTCATAGTAATTCATCTCATGGGAACGCATCATAATTATAAGAACAGGTATCCCGACACCTTCAATAAATTTAAAGACACTCCGTTTAGTAATTATAAATCGGATGAAATTTTTAAAATCATAAACGACTACGATAATGCGGTATTATATACTGATTTTGTTGTTTCTGAAATTATTCAAAAAGTTAAAGCTTTAAACACTAAAAGTTTTGTGTTGTACATGTCTGATCATGGGGAAGAATTATTTAAAGACCGTAACATGGCAGGACATAATGAGGATGTTTCAACTCAAGACATGTACGACGTTCCATTTTTATTATGGCAGTCGGATGATTATAAGGAACAGAAACAACTTAAAATCGATGTAGATCGCTCCTATATGCTTGATGACTTGTTTCACAGTGTAGCAGATCTATTAGAAATTTCTGCTAAAGAGGTAGAAGAAGAACGCAGTATTTTCAATGCTGCATTTAAAGACCGAAAAAGATTCATTTTAGAGTCCTCGGAATATGACACATATTTTAATTTTGATTAAATTTCAAATAATGATTACATTATGAGTTTCAATAGAATTTCATTTAAGTTTTGAGTCCTTCAAACACTGCAAAAAAAAAGATATGCATTGTCACTTCCTCGTTAGGTAAGGGTGGGGCAGAAAAATCATCTGCAGTATTGTCAACTCTGTTACACAACCTTGGTTATGAGGTACATATTATTAGTGTGCTTAATACTATAGATTATAATTACAAAGGAATATTATTAAATTTAGGTGCATTAAAAGATAAGGACGCTTCTTTTTTTGGAACACTTAAAAGGTTCAATATATTTTTTAATTATCTAAGATCTCATAACTTTGATTTTATAATTGATAGCAGATCAAGACCGAGTATTCTAAAACAATTCTTAATAAACAAAGTACTCTATGCCAACGAAAAAGTAATTTTCATAGTCCATAGTGCTTTCCTCAAAAATTATATTCCAGACAGCAAAATTATTGCTAGCTACTTATATAGAAATGCCTTTAAATTTGTGACGGTCTCTAAGGCTATTAAATCTAAACTCATAAAAAAGTATCATTTTGAAGATGTAAAAGTCATTCATAATGCAGTAAATGAACCTCAGATCACTGCTCTAACGGAACCCTTATTGCTTCCAGAAAACTTCATGATATTCTTTGGTAGAATAGAAGACGAAGTAAAAAACCTGACATTGCTAATTGATAGCTACAAACAGTCCGATTTAATAGATAACAATATAAATTTGGTCATTTTAGGAGATGGAGCAGACAAACTAAAATTAGAGCAAAAAGTGCAAGCCATGAGTTTGACCGAACATGTAAAATTTTTGCCATATACCAAAAACCCATATCCAATTGTCCGTAAAGCCATGTGTACAGTACTCACAAGTAGATACGAAGGATTTCCGACAATGCTTATCGAAAGCTTGTCTTTGGGAACTCCAGTCATTTCTGTAAATTGTGAATCCGGTCCTTCTGAAATTATTTTAGATACTCATAACGGACTCTTAATTGACAACCACAACCCTGATTTACTTGCCGAGGCGATGAATCTTTTTGTGACTGATACCGAACTCTATAATCGCTGTAAGAACAATGCCAAAAAGAGTGTTGAGAAATTTTCCATAGATACTATTTCTAAGGATTGGAAGCGAATTATTGAAGAAAATTATTAAAAAACAAATTCTAAATTAATATTTCTTAAAAGGTGATAGGTATATATTACAACGTAGCAAAACGTATTGGATTTGTTTAAGAAAACCAATAATAATGGAAGGAGTGTTCAATAAAATACGTTGGCTAAAATTAAGACTCAAGGGATCAATCTCCTTTCTTAATTGTCTATAACTACTAGAGTCGCCTGCTATTTTTCTTTCAATTGCCACAGAAAATCGATTCAAATTCATATATTTTTTGAACGATGTATTGGGAGTCTCCAAATTTTTGAAATTCTCAAAAAGCTTCATGCGATCAATGCGGCTTGACGAATACGACAAATGGTATTGAGGGCTTAAAATAATTTTGTTTGCACTTGCAATCGCAGAGAATGCAACGGATTCTTTCAGAGCAATACGAATCCATAAGTCGGTATCTTGGCCAGAACGCATTTCTTCGTCAAATCCTCCAATTTCTAAAAACGTTTTTTTAGGGATTAAAACCGCAGAAGTCCAGGCAATACTGTCTATGGTTGAAGCTGAGAAATAATCATCAATAACTCCAAAATGATCTGAAGATACTCCATTGAATTGAGCCTTCATTTTTTTTCCATTAAAAAATTGCTTGGAATAGGCTGTTGCATACAATCCGCAATTAGGGAAGCTCGTGTACAATCTGTGTAAGTTTTCTAGGTGGTTATATTCCCACAAATCGTCGGCATCTAAAAATACAATTAAATCTGAAATCGATTTTGAAACACCATAGTTTCTGGCATGAGACACCCCTTTATTTTTAGTCGTGTAAAGTATAATTCGTTTATCATTAAAAGAATTTACGACATCAACACTACCATCCGTTGATCCATCATTAATTAAAAGGATTTCAAAATCAGAAAACGTTTGATTCAAAACGCTTAAAAGTGTTTTTTTAATAAACTGTTCCTTATTAAATAACGGAATAATTACGGATATGGCTGCCATTATTCGTTTTTGCTTATGTAACAAAGATAGCTTAGTTTGTATAAATCAAAAATGAACAATGAGGGTTTTTTTGACAATAAATTTGCTATAAATATTTTTTTGGTATAAGGATGGCTAATTGAAAATAGGCGGTTAAATTTAGTTTTTTTGAGTCTATAAATTGCTTTTGTAATCGCAGTATATTTGATGTCGATTAAATCTTTTTCAAGAAAAATATTCATCGCATCTTGGGATTCGATTGCTTTTTTTAAAAATACTTCACTGTCTTCTAGCCCTAAATGATAAACTGGATTTTCTATATGAATAATGGGGATTTTTTTTTGTTTTAAATTATATGAAAATAAAGTATCTTCATTTCTTAAGTTTGGAATTTCTTCATTAAAACAAACAGAGTCGAAAGTTTGTTTTCGAATTATAAAATTCAACGTTAAAAAACTCAAATACACATCCTTATTTCTTTTGACTACTGATAGTGCTTCTCTTTTTTTACCATAAACCCAACGTAACAATTGTTTTTTTTCTGGTTGTACTTCTTGATAACGTATGCCTCCATACACTATATTGACAGAATCCGATATCGAATTTAAATACGTCAAAATAAAATTATCATTTACAGGTATAACATCGGCATCTAAAAACAATAATAAATCATAATTAGCATCCTTAGCTAAAAGATTTCTTATGGCACTTCTCCCAATATTGGAATCTAAAACTTTATAGGTCACATGTTTCAGATCTATAGAATTATTTTTAGCGATCAGCTCTAGATTTGTGGAACCATCATCATAACAAAGAATTTCAAAATCTATATCACAAGCAGTTGATTGGGCGTGAAGTTCAGCCACCAATGCTTCTACATCATAATTATATGTTGGAATAAGTATAGAAAGCATTCTTAATTTTTACGTTGTACAACTTCAAACACTTTCGTGTCTTCACATTTGAGAGTTTTACTAGGGTATTTTAAAATCAAAGCATAATCGTGGGTTGCCATAAAAATAGTATGTCCTTTTTTATTGAGATCTAAAAGGACTTCCATTACCTCTATACTAGTTTGTGGATCTAGATTCCCTGTAGGTTCGTCCGCTAAAATTAACTTTGGATCATTTAAAAGGGCTCTGGCTATCGCCACACGTTGTTGTTCGCCCCCCGAAAGCTCATATGGAAACTTAACGCCTTTGGCCTGCATATTAACCTTCGCTAGAACCGCTTCAATCTTGGCGCTAATTAATGCTTTGTCTTTCCATCCTGTAGCCTTTAAAACAAATTCGAGGTTGCCATTGATCGTGAGCTCGTTTAGAAGTTTAAAGTCTTGAAAAACAACACCTAATTTTCGTCTTAAATAAGGAATGTCTTTTTCTTTCAGAGTTTTTAAATCAAATTCCACGATGGATCCAGAACCATTATTCAATTTTAAATCACCATAAAGTGTTTTTAGAAAACTACTCTTTCCAGAGCCTGTTTTTCCAATCAAATACACAAATTCTCCTTCTTTAACATCAACATTGACCTCACTCAAGACTAAATTGTCATTTTGAAAAATGGAAACGTTTTCTAATTTTAATACTGAATTTGACATGTAATTCCCCTAAAGATTAATTTTTATAAAAGTATTACTATTTGTAGCAATTATCAAATATCACTTGCATAAAACCGTCGTATTTCTGATAAATTTTAATCAACTTATAATTTAGCTATTTTTTTTCCGTTATCCACTTGATATATTTTATCTTTGAATGTAACAAAATGCCTACTGTATATGACCTCCATAAAATATTTAATTCGTCTTATTTTTTTGTGTTTTATTTGTGTTGGATTTGCACAAAAATCTGCGATTTACACAAATCAAGTCGTCAATTTCCAATCCGCTTTAGTACTCTATAATGCCCAACAATATCAGTCAGCTCAACTGATTTTCAAATCTGTAGAGTCAAATGCTTCAGATGTTTTTTTAAAATCAAACGCAGCCTATTACAATGCCAATTGTGCCGTTCGATTAAATCAACCGAACGCTGAATTGCTCATGGAATCTTTTGTGGATGATTACCCTTCAAGTACCAAGCGCAATTTGGCCTATTTTGAAGTCGCTAACTATTATTTTCAAAATGCTAAATACTCGTATGCTCGGAAGTGGTATGATAAAGTTGATTTTGAATCTATCTCCAAATCAAATATAGAGCCGTTCTATTTTAAATACGGATACAGTTTGTATGCAACAAAAAACTACAAAGCTGCTAAATCCTATTTATCAAAAATTGAAACCTCTAAAACCTATGGTTCACAAGCCAAATATTATATTGGATTTATGGCCTATGAAGGAGATGATTATGACCAAGCAACTGAATATTTTAATCAAGTTAAACAAACAGAAGCCTATAAAAATAACTTATCCTATTATCAGGCAGATTTGAATTTCAAATTAGGAAAATTTACAACAGCTATTGAGTTGGGAACGGCACAGTTAGAAAAAAGCTCTTCAAAAGAGGTGTCTGAACTTTCTAAAATAATTGGAGAAAGTTATTTTAATCTTCAAAAATATGCAGAAGCAATTCCCTTTTTAGAAGGTTATAAAGGTCAAAAAGGCCGTTGGAATCACACCGATTATTACCAATTAGGGTATGCTTTTTATAAACAAAACGAGTATCTAAAA
>Ga0102887_1001100_pt1 | contig 12273 bp, 8 predicted proteins | sample Colrivmet1550B02_FD_84504 | JGI IMG/M metagenome (GOLD analysis project Ga0102887, IMG submission 84504) | Estuarine microbial communities from the Columbia River estuary - metaG 1550B-02 | ecosystem: Environmental > Aquatic > Marine > Intertidal zone > Estuary | place: USA: Columbia River...
CACACCGACAGCACCTTGGCCACCGGCGGGAAGGCACTGGGTGTCGGTTAAGCGTGATTGAATACGGTGATGAAAATCGAGGCGCATAAGGCCCGCACTAGCTAGAATAATGGCATCATATTGGCCTGCATCTAATTTCGCCAACCTAGTATTTACATTACCCCGTAAATCCAGCAGTTCAAGGTCCGGGCGCAAGGCCTTCACTTGCAACTGGCGACGTAGGCTCGAGGTCCCCACTTTGGCACCGTGGGGCAAGTCATCCAAGCTATTAAAGTGATTACTAACAAAGGCATCGCTGGGATCTTCGCGCTCACAGATAATGGCCAACCCCAAACCTTCTGGAAATTCCATCGGCACATCTTTCATCGAGTGTACGGCAATGTCGGCCCGGTCTTCCAGCATGGCTTGCTCTAGCTCTTTAACAAACAATCCTTTGCCACCCACCTTGGCTAAGGGCACATCCAAGATTTTGTCGCCTTTGGTCTTCATACCCAGTAATTCAACCACCAAACCTGGATGGTGGCGCTCGAGCTCGGCTTTTATAAAATAGGCCTGCCAAAGGGCGAGCTGGCTTTCACGGGTAGCAATTCTTAACTTAGTCATAGATCTTCAATGGAGTTGGGACAATATTATGCTGACTAGTGTATCAAATTGCTCACTCATAGACGCCATACCGGTGCTGTTTTATTGATCAGTTACAGGTAAAATACGCCCTTAGCTGCCCTTATTCCAACCAAGAGCGATCTTATGCCCTCTGAATCCCCTGCCGATGTAGAAAACCCGCGTCGTATTCGTAGTTTTGTAAAACGCGCTGGCCGTATGACGCCGTCGCAAGAACACGCGCTGGAGCATTATTGGCCGCGTTATGGTTTGCAATTAAGTCAGGGGCTACTGGATTTTGAATTACTGTTCGGCAACAACCATCCGGTGATCATGGAAATTGGTTTCGGTATGGGTGACTCACTCTCTACCATGGCCGCTACCATGCCACAAAACAACTACATTGGCATTGAAGTTCATCGCCCAGGTGTAGGCCGTTTGCTGAATAACATCGCCACCCAAGAGTTGAGCAATGTCAGGGTGTTTTGCGACGACGCCATTGAAGTGATGGCCCAATGTATTGCCGATGGCAGCTTAGGGGCTGTACAACTGTTTTTCCCTGACCCTTGGCATAAAAAGAAGCACAACAAGCGCCGTATTGTGCAACCTCAATTTGCTCAAGATATTCGCCAAAAACTATCTGTAGGTGGCGTATTCCACATGGCGACCGATTGGCAACCCTATGCCGAACACATGATGGAAGTCATGGAGCCGGCCGAAGGTTACAGCAACCAAGCCGGTGCCAGCCAATACTCTGCGCAGCCAGACTACCGCCCTAGCACCAAATTCCAGCGCCGTGGCGAAGGCAAAGGGCACGGGGTGTGGGATTTGATGTATGGCAAGGAAAGCTAACGCGTCTACATACTTATGACTCCTGCCATCGACCAACTGACCCATTTAGCGATTGCCCACCACATACACGAATACACGCACGACGCGGGTGCGGCGTCTTACGGTATGGAAGCAGCACAAAAAATCGGCGTGGTGCCACAACAGGTATTTAAAACATTGGTGGTAGATACAGGAAGCAAGCGTTTAGCGGTGGCGGTGCTGCCGGTTGATCAGCAGCTCAACTTAAAACTAATGGCCAAAGCCATTGGCGCTAAAAGAGTGGTCATGGCAGACCCAGATGCAGTGAGCCGCAGTAGTGGTTATGTGTTGGGTGGGGTGAGCCCTATTGGGCAAAAGCGTGCGCTTACTACGGTGATTGATGTGAGTGCTCAAAGGTTTGAACGTATCTATGTGAGCGGAGGGCGCAGAGGTTTGGAGATCGAGCTTGCAGCCAAAGATTTAGCTTCCGTGACCGAAGGTCAGTTTGCAGCAATTACTTAGTAGATTCAGATGTTTTCTTGTTTTTTGGATCGTGGGCACGCACGTCAAGTACACCCCATACAGCAAGCGATCCGAATACGACCATCGCTATAACAGCCACTACATTTACAAAGATATCACTATGCATGTTTGATCTCCCCGATTAACTGATACATACGCTGGAATCGCGTCCATACAAAGACAGCATTAACCAATGTAACAAATATAGCGGCAATCAACAAAAATCCGAGTTAATCTCGATGAGTTACCGCCCAACCAATAGTTGCGACTGCCACACCAATAAATACAAAAAACAGCTGTTTTTGAATTGCCAGATCCTAGATTAACCCATCCAATTGCGGCGTATCTACGCCTCCTTACTTCATTGGTATGAATAAGTGTAGTCGACAACAAGAAATATGCCCGAATATGAATACAGAACTAATCAGTAAAGGTCACGTAACTCGGATCTAAATCAATCACTTGTGCGCTCATGGCGGCCGAGGTGATGCCTATATCAATGAGACTTTGCACAATCATGTTGCTCAAGCCTTGTTTTTGCTCTGCGGTGCGACCTGCCATGATGTGTGACGTAGCGTGGATAAATCGGTCTGACCCGGTACCCGACACATGGTGATCGTAGCCTGTGCACCGCACTTTAATATGATCCGGCTGAAACAATTCTGACTTCACATGGGCGTCAAATACCGCGCGTAGCAACTGATCAGGAGTCACGCTGGAGCTGAGCTGGTTGGAAATTTCTATAACGCAATGTGGCATGGTGCAATCCTACTGGGTATGTTGGTGTGTGCTACTAGTGATATTGGGCACTTTGATCGTGCACTGCGTCAACAAACACTTTTGCACTTTCGGGGTCTACAAACTGGTGAATACCGTGACCGAGGTTAAACACATGACCATCGTTTTTGCCAAAGTCTGCCAATATCCGGCCAACTTCAGCCTCAATAGTGGGCGCGTCTGCATACAATACGCTGGGATCCATGTTGCCTTGCAGCGCCACTTTACCCCCTACACGCTCCCGGGCAACGCCGGCCTCGATAGTCCAATCTAAACCGAGGGCATCGGCACCAGTAGCAGCCATTTTTTCTAACCACTGCCCGCCGTTTTTGGTGAATAAAATCACTGGCACTGGACGACCTTCTGACTCGCGAGTAAGGCCATTAACAATACGCTGCATGTAGTCTAAAGAGAAGGCTTGATAACAAGGGCCACTCAATACGCCGCCCCAAGTATCAAAAATCTGCACCGCTTGGGCGCCGGCCGCAATTTGTGCATTAAGGTAGGCGATCACAGAATCGGCCAATACACTAAGCACTTGGTGCAGCAATTCTGGGCTTGAATACATCATGGCTTTAATATGACGAAAGTCTTTACTGGAACCCCCTTCAATCATGTAGGTGGCCAAGGTCCAAGGACTACCAGAAAAACCGATTAACGGCACGTCACCGGACAATGCACTACGGATAGTGCTAACGGCGTTCATCACGTAACCAAGATCGTCGTTCATGTCCGGCACGGTAAGCGCGGCGACATCGGCTTCAGTACGTACTGGCTTTTCAAACTTCGGGCCTTCACCGGCTTCAAAGTATAAACCTAGCCCCATGGCATCTGGCACGGTAAGAATGTCGGAGAACAAAATGGCAGCATCTAAGTCGTAGCGACGCAGCGGCTGTAATGTGACTTCACAGGCAAAGTCAGCGTTTTTGCAAAGGCTTAAAAAGTCACCTGCTTCGGCACGAGAGGCGCGGTATTCTGGCAAATAACGACCGGCTTGGCGCATCATCCATACAGGGGTTACATCCACCGGCTGGCCCATAAGAGCACGCAGAAAACGGTCGTTTTTTAATTCAGGTTTGGAAGCAGTCATAACGAGAGGAGAGGCCTTAAGGCGAGCAAATAAAGATAGCCGCTAATGATATAGATCACCTGCTTAATTGTCACGGGTTGTGGCAACTAAGCAGGTTTATACTGCGGTGACGTTAGACTTGTAAATAGTCTAAGATACCATCGGCAGCGCGACGGCCTTCATCAATAGCGGTTACAACAAGGTCTGAACCACGCACCATATCACCGCCGGCAAAGATTTTGGCATTAGAGGTTTGAAAGGCGTACTTTTGCGCCACTAAATCAGATTTTTGTGGCACGATTACGCGGTCCCAATCATCCAGTGCAATGCCGGCGTCCGCCATCCAAGGGGTTGGGCTTGGGCTAAAACCAAACGCCACAATGACCGCGTCGGCGGCAACGATTTCTTCGCTACCTTCAACCACAACAGGGCGTCGACGGCCATTTTCATCGGCCTCACCTAACTCTGTGGTCACCAGTTTGATGCCGGTGACTTTGCCATTTACGCCCACAATTTCCACCGGAGAACGGTTGAACAAGAACTGCACACCCTCTTCTTTAGAATTGCCTACTTCTTTCACAGAACCAGGCATGTTGGCTTCGTCACGGCGGTAGGCGCAATACACGTTGGCTGCCGCTTGGCGGATAGCAGTACGGTTACAGTCCATGGCAGTGTCGCCACCCCCTAATACCACCACTTGCTTACCTTTTAAATCGACAAAGTCGGCTTCGTCTTTTTCAAAACCCATGCGTCGGTTAATGTTGGAAATAAGGTAAGGTAGCGCTTCGTGAACACCGTCTAGGTCTTCACCCGGAAACCCACCACGCATGTACTTGTACGTGCCCATGCCCATAAACACGGCATCATAGCCCTCCATCAGCTGGTCCAAGGTGATGTCTGTGCCAACTTCCACGTTCAGTTGAAACTCAATGCCCATGCCTTCGAAGATTTCACGCCGTTTGGCCATGACTGGCTTTTCTAGCTTAAATTCGGGGATACCAAAGGTGAGTAGACCACCAATTTCGGGATGCCTATCGAACACGACGGACGACACACCATTACGCGCCAATACGTCAGCACAGGCCAAACCGGCAGGGCCAGCACCAATAATGGCTACTTTCTTGCCTGTCTCTACCACATGACTGAGGTCTGGTGTCCAACCCATGGCAAAAGCCGTGTCGGTAATGTATTTTTCTACAGTACCAATAGTGACCGCGCCAAACCCGTCATTGAGGGTACACGCACCCTCACACAACCGATCTTGTGGACATACACGGCCACACACTTCTGGCAGTGAGTTAGTTTGGTGACACAGCTCTACGGCTTCTAGAATATTGCCTTCAGAGACCAGCTTGAGCCAGTTAGGAATATAGTTATGCACGGGGCACTTCCATTCACAGTATGGATTGCCACATTCTAAACAGCGGTGTGCCTGAGGTTTAGCCTGCACCTCGGTATATGGGTGATAGATTTCAGCAAACTGGCGCTTACGCAAATCTTGATGCACCTTTGATGGGCCTTGACGGCCTACATCGATGAATTGAAAATGGTTGTCTAATCGTTGAGCCATAGTAGCCTCGTACTCTTGGTAATGTGTTTCTAAGTGCTTGGCAATCGGTTGCTAAGCCTTGGGATTATTCTGTCTTAGTCCGAGTGGTCGCCATCAGCTGCTGTAAATTGGCGGCTTTGGGTTTAACTAACCAGAACTTACTCACATAATCTTCAAAATGTTTACTTAACTCTTTGCCCCAGCGACTGCCCGTAGCTTGGAAGAAGTTTTCTAAAATACCGCGCAAATAACTGCGGTACTCTTCCATGTTTTCACCACGAATACGGTGGATTTCGACCAACTCGCTGTTGTACTTGTCTACAAAAGTGCGATCTAGGTCTAACACAAAAGCAAAACCACCGGTCATACCTGCACCAAAGTTATACCCTGTGTTACCCAATACCGTCACCACCCCGCCGGTCATGTATTCACAGCAATGGTCGCCCGCACCTTCAATGACTGCATGGGCGCCTGAGTTACGCACAGCGAAACGTTCGCCAGCACAACCGGCAGCCATAACGGTACCGCCTGTGGCGCCATACAAACACGTATTACCCATAATAGAGGTCACGTTAGACTTAAAGCTAGAGCCTTTAGGTGGGTAGATAACAAGCTTGCCACCGGCCATTCCCTTACCCACGTAATCGTTGGCATCGCCTTCAAGGAACATGTTTAAACCGCCGGCATTCCACACACCAAAACTCAAACCTGCGACACCTTTGAGATACACTTCCAACGGATGGCTCGACATACCCTGGTTGCCATGTTGCTTGGCGATCGCACCAGAAACACGAGCACCTACTGAGCGGTCGCAGTTGGTGATGTTGAATTCAAATTTACCACCCTTTGAATTAGCAATGGCATCCGACATTTCATCAAACATCTGTTGGTTCATCGCACCCGGGTCGTATGGCTGGTTGCGGCTCACCTGACAGGTATTAGGCTGATCGGGCGCAATACCCGCTTGGCTTAACAGTGGCGATAGGTCTAAATTACGTTGTTTGTTAGTCACGCCTGCAGCGCTTTCTAGCAACTCTGTATGGCCTACCAATTCTTCAATACTGCGCACACCTAGCTGCGCCATGACTTCACGGGTTTCTTCGGCAATAAAGGTGAATAAATGTTTCACCATTTCTACAGTGCCGCGGAAGTGATGATCGCGTAATTGTTGATTCTGTGTGGCAACGCCCGTAGCGCAGTTGTTAAGGTGGCAAATGCGCAGGTATTTACAGCCTAACGCCACCATCGGTAGAGTACCAAAACCAAAACTCTCGGCACCCAGTAAGGCCGCCTTGACGACATCAAGACCGGTCTTTAAGCCGCCATCCGTTTGCACTCGCACTTTGCCACGTACACCGTTGCCTCGTAAGGATTGGTGCGCATCAGCAAGGCCTAATTCCCACGGTGAACCCGCATAACGGATAGACGTCAGCGGGCTTGCCGCTGTACCACCGTCGTAACCAGAAATAGTAATCAAGTCTGCATACGCCTTGGCCACACCCGAGGCAATGGTACCCACGCCCGGACGCGAAACCAGTTTTACAGAAACCAAGGCTTCTGGGTTGACTTGCTTCAAGTCAAAAATCAGCTGTGCCAAATCTTCGATGGAATAAATGTCGTGATGCGGCGGCGGTGAAATCAAGGTCACACCGGGTACTGAATATCGCAAAGTGGCAATCAGGTCATTGACCTTGCCGCCTGGAAGCTGGCCGCCTTCACCGGGTTTTGCACCCTGGGCCACTTTAATTTGCAACACATCTGCGCTCGCAAGGTAGGCCGGCGTTACGCCAAAACGACCGGAGGCGATTTGCTTAATTTTAGAGCGTTTGTTGGTACCATAACGCGCTGGGTCTTCACCACCTTCACCCGAGTTTGAGCGGCCCCCAAGTTCGTTCATAGCCATGGCCAGTGCTTCGTGGGCTTCTGGCGACAAAGCGCCTAACGACATGGCCGCACTATCAAAACGTTTGAATATTTCGCTAACGGGCTCTACTTCGCTAAGGTCAATAGCATTAGCTGGCTTAAGCTTAAGCAAATCTCGTAATGACGCTACGCCACGCTCATTCACTAGCTTGGCGTACTTTTTGTACACCTCATAGTCGCCGGTTTGAACGGCTGTTTGCACTGTAGTTACGACGTCAGGGTTATAGGCGTGATACTCGCCGCCGTGCACGTACTTAAGCAATCCCCCTTGCTGAATCGGCTTACGGTCTATCCAAGCCTCAGCAGCCAAAGCGGCCTGTTCGCCTTCAAAGTCGGCGAAGCTCGCCCCCTCAATGCGGCTGGCAACGCCGTGGAAACATAGGTCCACCACCTTACTATGCACGCCAATGGCTTCAAACAATTGTGCACCACGGTAAGAGGCGATGGTAGAAATACCCATCTTAGACATGATTTTAAGCAGGCCTTTATTGATGCCTTTACGGTAGGCTTTATGGCAGTCCGTTGGATCTCCAATAATTTCACCCGATGCCACCATGTCGTTGATGACACGATAGCTCAGATAAGGGTATACCGCCGTTGCACCAAAACCAATCAACACTGCAAAGTGATGCGAATCTCGAGCGCTACCCGTATCAACCACAATATTGGCATCACAACGTAAACCCAAGTTGGTTAAATGGTGATGTACCGCACCTGTGGCCATCGCTGCAGGGATAGGTAACATGCCCTTTTCAATGTCACGATCGGTTAATACAACAATGCCTTTGCGATTACGTACCGCGGTTGCGGCTTGCTGGCGCACCCCTTCAATAGCCGCCTCTAGACCAAGGGCCGGGTCATAGTTAAGGCTAATGGAGTGCACCCGAAAACCAGGTACATTCATATGCAACAAATCAGTGTATTTGCTGGCAGACAAAACGGGTGAACCCAGTACAATGCGTTTGGCAAGTTCAGGCCCTTCCTGGAAGATGTTGCGCTCGCGGCCCAAACACGTTTCCAAAGACATCACCACGGCTTCGCGCAGCGGATCGATCGGTGGGTTGGTCACTTGTGCAAATTGCTGACGGAAGTATTCATAGACCGAGCGCACGCGACTAGACAATACCGCCATCGGCGTGTCGTCGCCCATTGAGCCTACCGCTTCTTGTGCACTTTCGGCTAACGGACGAATCACTTGATCACGTTCTTCATACGTAATCTGATACATCTTCATGTGTCGGTTCAGCTCACCTTCACTAAAGTCATCAAAGCACTGCTCTTCATTGAGGGTGCCCTCCAATCGAATCGCCGACTTACGCAACCACTTTTTATAGGGTTGGGACGCCTTGAGTCGATCATCAATGTCTTTGGTATGCATGACTTCGCCAGTGTGGGTATCTACAGCCAAAATTTGACCAGGCCCCACACGGCCTTTAGCCACCACGTCTAACGGGTCATAGTCAAAGGTGCCAATTTCTGATGCCGTTACTAGGTAATCATCTTTGGTCATTACCCAGCGCGACGGACGCAAACCATTGCGATCTAATAAGCACACCGCATAGCGGCCCGTGTTGAGCACCATGCCAGCTGGACCATCCCATGCTTCCATATGCATTGAGTTGTATTCGTAGAACGCGCGTAGCTCAGGGTCCATCAACTCGTCATTTTGCCATGCTGGCGGCATAATTAAGCGTAAGGCGCGGAACACATCCATGCCACCCAACACCATCAACTCAAGCATATTGTCCATGCTAGAGGAATCTGAACCAGTCCTGTTGACCACACCTTCAAGGTCTTGTAGTTCAGGAATTAGTGGCGTCGACAGCACGTTCTGGCGCGCTTTAGCCCAATTGCGGTTACCTTCTATGGTGTTGATTTCGCCGTTGTGAGCCAAGAATCGAAACGGTTGAGCCAACGGCCATCGTGGCAAGGTGTTGGTGGAAAAACGCTGATGGAACGTGCAAATAGCCGTGGCGAGTGTTGGGTCACCTAAGTCTTTATAAAACACCGGCAAATCGACCGGCATCATCAGGCCTTTGTAAGACACCACACGATGAGACAAGCTACACACATAAAATTCTTCGTCAGCCTTGAGTGCATACATGGTGGTTTTGCGGGCCACTAACAAACGGGCTTCTAGTAATTCGCCGCGTAACTCTACGCTGTTAACAAACACTTGTTCAATGCGTGGTTGGCAATCGGCACCAATAGGGCCTAGGCAAGAAGTATCAACCGGCACTTCGCGCCAGCCTACGAGCTCTAAGCCGTTGTCTTCAATGGCTTGATTGAGAATGTTTCGAGAGTGGGCCGCTTTATCTTCGTCTTGCGATAAAAACACCATACCCACGCCGTAGGATTCGGTCAGTTCTTCAGAAAAACTATCCAGCGCCACTTGGCGCATAAAGGCGTCGGGCATTTGTAACAACAAACCACAACCGTCACCCGTCTTGCCGTCGGAGGCAATGCCACCACGGTGGGTCATACAGGTTAACGACTCAATGGCTTTTTGCAATAAGTCATGACTAGGATCACCATGCATATGAGCAATAAGCCCGAAGCCACAGTTATCTTTAAATTCTTTGGGGTTAAAAAAGCCAGCGTTCATCGGCATCTCTCTCGCTAATCTGGCAAACCATTTTGGCTGCCCTAGGTATTAACAAGTGTCACTAATGCATAACCAACGAGAGCAAGCACCAGCAGGACACTTGCCGTAATTACAAACCCTTATAAGGGCTTATAGATATATTGAATCAACAAATGGACGAATATCCTACCTGAGAATGGCGCTACAAACAAATATTTTGGGTATTTAGTGGGTAAATACCTACACAATAGACGACGTTCGCTACATTTTGTAAAAGTTATTCAACGCTAGTGTTGAATTTATCGCGAATCTGCTGCTGAATCTTCAACACCGAACGAGGCCAAGGCTGCTGATTGCGTAAAGCGAGCGGCAAGGCCTTAATGGCATCACGTGCCGCGCTGCTGCTCTGGTAATCACCCACCAATAAGATATACCAAGGCGCATTTCCACGCTCAAGTTGCAGCACATAATAAGGCTGCTGTAACTTATGCTGCGTCAAAAAGGCTTCCAATGTAGGCTCCAATCGCGCCCCTAATACCTGCAAACTAAAATGGTCTGGCGACACCTTCATGAGTGCTGCATAACCATAACCATGCTCACTAATGGTGGTCGCTTGAGGCCAAGCGGGTAATACAGGAATGTCTGCAGCAATGGGCTCGGGTGCTGGCTCAGACTCGGGTTTTGGCTCAGGCTGCAGTTTTGGCTGCAAGCTCACGTTGGGCGATGGCGCAGACAGCTCGATTGGTTGCAGAGGGGGAAGCGCTTGAGCAATCGGTTCGATCAATGATTCATCCACGGCAGTAACATCCTCCTCGATAACCTCGACCAGGGTCGCCATCTCCGGTAGGTCTATCGGCGTACGCGCCGGATCAGTGACATAGTTAAACACCCATACCCCTGCTAACAGGCACACCACCACAATGGTGGCGGCAATATGCATGAGCGGCCATCCTGTTTGCTGCACAAAGCCGCCTTTATGCAAGGCTTTGCTAGCGAGCATATTCAGGTAGCCCGGATTACCTTGAGCCAGCTGGTGCAATTGCAACAACTGGATAGGGGCTAAACCCTGACCCTGAGCAATGCCCATGATGTGTAATCGTTGGCGCAGATAATCGGCACTTTCTTCTTGGCTAAATGGCGCCAACAGCAAATGATAAAAGCGCTCTTGGCGCATTTCAGTGAACTGAGGTGCTTCGATGCGCTCCACCAGGCCTTGGTCGGCGTACAGAATAACGTGCGGACGCGAATCCACTTTGGCACTTCTGGGCAACAAGTTAGCTAACAATTCCAAGGCATCATCGTCTAACCAGTGTGCATCGTCCACTACTAGCAGCAATACTTGCTCGTCACGGGTAAGCTCTTGGGCCAACTCTTGGAGCGCAAGAATAGACGCCTCAAGACTCGCATGATTAGGTAGTTGCAGTGGTAATTGCTGCACCAACTGGCGTATTACCCAGGCCGCCGAAACGGTTTCATTTAAGGCTAGGTGGACAATGCAGGCATCGGCGGGCTGCACCCTTAAAAACTGGTCTATAAAGGTGCTTTTACCGGCACCAGTGGGCGCCGTAACCAAGACCAAGTAATCTGAAAAATGACTCAAATGCAGCAATGTGTCGAGCTGGCGCCCACGCGCCTTAGCTTGATACTCGAAGCTCATCAAGTTGATCGATTGATGATCTTCTTCTTGTTGCTCTAATTGACGCATGTAGGCGCCATAGGAGGCGGCCAAGCTGGATGCCTTATTGGATGCGAGCACTGCCCCGGAGTGACTCATAGGACCCTAGCGGACCGGCTGGTGATTAAGGGTTTGATGTAACAGTTCCGAACTGAAGTTGGCGGTCACAACCGCACCGCCCAATTGCTCTAACAAGATGAGTCGGATAGTGCCATCGGTGACTTTTTTGTCAACTTGCATGTGCTGCAGATAGTGGCTCGAGTCCATAGTGTCTGGCCCCCATGAGGGCAACCCAGACGCCGCCAGCAAGTGCATGATACGTTGCACCGTAGGATGATCGATCCAACCTAAACGATGGGACAAGTCGGCGGCCATGGCCATACCCGCGCCCACGGCCTCACCGTGTAACCAGCGGCCATAACCCATTTGCGTTTCAACAGCATGGCCAAAGGTGTGGCCAAAGTTAAGCAACGCTCGGCGGCCTTGTTCACGTTCATCGTCAGCCACAATTTCGGCCTTACAGGCACATGAACGGTAAATCGCTTGACTAATTAAAGCCGGCTCTAGCAGCCTGAGCTGGTCAATATTAAGTGTTAACCATTGGAAAAAAGGCGCATCGGCAATGAGGCCGTATTTAATCACTTCGGCAAGGCCTGCAGACAACTCGCGTGCGGGTAAGGTGGCTAAACTCTGGGTGTCAATCAACACACACTGAGGCTGATGAAAGGCTCCTATCATGTTCTTACCCAAGGGGTGGTTAACGC
>Ga0102887_1001113_pt1 | contig 12218 bp, 10 predicted proteins | sample Colrivmet1550B02_FD_84504 | JGI IMG/M metagenome (GOLD analysis project Ga0102887, IMG submission 84504) | Estuarine microbial communities from the Columbia River estuary - metaG 1550B-02 | ecosystem: Environmental > Aquatic > Marine > Intertidal zone > Estuary | place: USA: Columbia River...
GACCTATCAAAGTACCTTCAGCAGTATCATAAAATTCATCTACATTCCACGTATATCCATTAGAGCTTTCAGTAGCTGTATCATATGCCCAGTTTAATTGTGCTATTGCTTTAGAATTTGTTGTAGGTGAAGTAAAGAAATTATCTACATAAGTATTACCGCTTAATTTTCTATTACAATCTGATCCACCAGTACAATGTTGAGTGTCGGATAATGTAGAATTACCATTTATTGAAACTGAATCATTTACATTGTTATTATTAAATTTACCTGTTAATACTGCTGATCCCCAATCTAACCACCTTTCTCCAGCAACTGCGGTATGATATACATTTTGTGTAGAAGATCCATGTACTGTATCTACAGTAAAATTTGAAATCCCTTTTAACCACCCCATTAATGCTTTATAAGCATCTTTAGCCGGGCCTGCACCTAAAGATGTACCATCATAAAATGCATAGACTTTAGTGTTAGAGCTTACGGTAACTTGCCCACACTCTCCAGCAGCCCATCCTGGTTGCGGTGCTGAACTACCTGCATCATAATCTTCTTTTTCATAAGAGCATTCAGCGCTTACGTTTATTGTTTGATTTTCTAATACTCCTGTAACAGTGATGTTAGTTGGAGTCCCACATGTCTGTGAATCTACTATTGTACCCTGTAATGTTGTTGTTAAGTTTTGTAAACCTATTCCTGCAGAAAGATCTACTGTTACTGTAGAAGTTCCATCTGCTTCACAAAGTTCTGAAAAGGAAACATCACATGTACCTGCTCCACCTCCTACTGTATATCTACATGTTGAATCATCACATGTAGCAGCAGCATTGTAGTTATCAGCACTTTGATCCATACAACCATATACACAATAATAACAACTTCCGTCATCAACAGTTGCTGCAGGATTATAGTTAGTGGCAGTTGGATCAGTACACCCTGTAGCATATAAACATGAACCATCATCAAAAGTAGCTGCAGGATTATAATTAGTTGATGTAATATCAGTACAACCTCCTATGCCTGGATTTAAACATGTTGTGCAATCACTATATGTAGCTGTTGTAGCTACACCAATGTTTTGCATTCCATTTGCAGGTGCAGTATTTGTTCCCATATACTCCCAACAATTATCAACAGCAGGTTTAGCCATGTCAAAATTGGTAATAGTTCCTACGCTAGGTGATCCTGCACTAATATAAAATGTATCATTATTAGCTGAACTGTTAGCATGACCTAAGGCTAATAAATTTATAACTTCAGTACCATTACAAATTTTCCATTCATGATATACTGCTATACTTGTACCTTGACATGCAGCACAATTATCATTATGTTCATAAGGAGTTGTATAAGGTGTTGATATTACATTAAATATTAGTGTCCCACCTGTTAATGCTGCATCTCCTATAGCATACATTCCTTTATATACATAACATATTCCGTTATATGTAGCTGTTTTATTTAATGCTGGAGAACCCATTCCTGCATAAACATTAGCATTTGATTGTACAGTTATTGTACCAGTATTTTCAACTCCTATAGATACAACACCTAAGTTGTTGCACATTTCAAAAGCATGATATGTTTGTTGTGCAGCACATCCAGACAAACATCCAAAACAATTAGGAAAATGATTTGATGATGTTAATGCAGGTGATGGTATTATAGCACCATATTCTGTTCCACCGCCTCCAGGATCTTGTGTAGTACCCATGTATTCATAACAAATGCCATTATAACATACAAATATACCTATTGCTGGTTGACCCATACCCTGATAAAAATGCCAAGAACCTAATCTTTGTGTATTAATACTATCAATTGCATCTGCACTAGTTATTGAACCTGTAGTAGGTGCTGATCCACAACTTCCATCATGCTTTTTCCAATTGTAAAAGAGTGTGTTATTTAAAGTCATGTTTAATTATCTATGCGTTTTGTGTTCTTATTATAGCATTTGATGCGTTTACACATCCTTTATGTACTACTTCATTATTATCGTTTGTAGTTTTTTGGCAGCCACATGAAAAAGGTTTTTGACAATGTGTGCAATTAGCACCGTTTACTCCTGACATTTTATCTGGTTTTGGTTATCTATTAACTTTATTTAGTCCTTCACATTGTTTACAGACTATTCTTTCTAATTTCTTTTTTGCAAAGTTAAATAATTCAATACCTGCATCAGGTTGAGAACAATATTCAACTTTAGACTTAGCTCCATCTATTAACATTCGTATTACATTCATTTCAGACATTAGTTTCTTTCTAGTAGAGTCAGGTTCACATGCTGCTAATTCTAATTTACATAGTTTTTCATAATACATTTTCATTAACCCTGTAGTTCTCAAATGATTATATTCTACATAAGTCTTATTATGAGGGGATAGTTGATACTTTATAACATATACACCATCTGGTATATCTGTTCTTATTTCATTACAACTCATAAGTTGTAAATTCATAGCACAAGCGGTTATGTTTAAATCAAAACCTGGCTTTACTTCTATTATTGATGTTTTTTTGTTTGTTGTACCCTTTGCAGGTGGTGGAGTTATTAGTAGTTCAGCACAATCTGTACCAAGACCTTTTGCGTACTTACTGGTGTCTCTAATAGACAAATATTTAGTATTTGAAACATCAAGAACTTCTAAACTTAGTATGTGTTTGGCAGCCATTTACGTATAGTTAATTAAAATGCATTTAGTATCTATTAATAATATACAAAAAAAGACTCAATTATAAAACAAAAAAGGATGAGAACTTAATCTCACCCTTTTAAGAATTATTACTATTAATGTAGTGTTACACTAAAGGAAAAGATTCTACTGCAACAGCAGTGTTAGCTTGACCTGCAATGTTTGTCCACATAGTACCTAACGCAGTAACCGCAGCAGCGTTGTTAACTTTGTCAGCAGCAACTTGAATTACATACTGATCATTGTCAAATACACCTGTTGGGTTATTGAATCTTGGCACACTGTGCTGTAAATAGAATACATCAAATCTGCTGTTTCTATCTATAGCAGTAATTACAGATTTTCCAGATTTTTCAATTTCTCTAAATCTAGCTGAATCTTTGTTACCTTGATTGAAAGATTCTTGTCTGTATCTACTATCTTGGATAAGTTCTCTAAGGATTGACTCACCGCTTGTTGCATCAGCTAAATCAATAATACTTAAACCTTCAACAGGCATATCAGCATTAGCATTATCCTTAATACATCCTGACGTACATGCATCACCTTCATCATCAATCTCAGTTAAGAGTAATTTTACAGGCTCAGTGTTGTACCAGTCTCTTGTATCAAAAGAACAGTCATCAAATTTAGTCATACGGTCAGCTTTCATTGTGATTGTTAAATCAGAATATCCAGTTTGATCAGATGCAGTAGCAGAAATAAATTGCTCCATCATAACATCTCCGTTAATAATGTCTCTCCAAGCTTTTACAATATCAAAAGAAGTAAGAGATGCAGAATCACCATCCATTGTACAACATCCTTCAGAAGATAATACTTTGTAGTAATTTCTGTTGAATGCTCTCATTACTTCTTCACCTTTAAGATCAAGACGCAATTGAGCGTGTTTTGTACAAGTATAGCAATCATCAGTTACTCTGATTGTAATAGTAGGTGCACTGTTATCTACAGAAGCATCTTTCCATAATCTATTAATATACTTAGTTTTAATTACTTTAGATTTTACTGAAGCAGCATATCCACCGTGAAGTTTATTACCTCCTAAAGTATCATTAGCTACAGTTGCAGCAGTTCCTGCAGCAGTAGTCTTGTTTAAATGTCCTTGTACTAAAAGGAATTCATTTGGTACAGCAGTAGCATGATTGATTACAGAGTATGTAGAAGTACTACACATTCCAACTGCAGCAGCTGCTAGTGTGTGAGCTTTGTGTGACGTAGTAACACTCACTGTGTTTGCCAACAATGTTTTTTTGTAGGCGTGATTAAAATAACTCATTTTCTTAATGCCTGTTTTAGCAGGACTTTTTTTTATAGGACGGCTTTATATCACCATAATAAAGGTAGCCGAATCTTAACCTTTACTATTGTATACTATAATATAGGAAATATTAATACTTTTTCCTAGTCTTCTTAGCTTTTTTCTTTACACTTCCACCTTTTTTATAAGTAGTAGTGCTTTTTGACTTCATTGACATTTTTGATGCTTTTTTTGCTGGCATAATTTCTATTTATTAATTGTTTTTTTCAGCAGATTGTGAACCTCTAATTGTTTGTGATGCTAGCTCTATATCTCCTGCTACTATTGATACAGCTTCATCTATAAGTAATTCTACTACATCATCTTTAAATTCACATGTTACATCAGCTGGAGAAGCTACTTGTGTATAAGGATCAGTACAATTAAGTATTTCTATCATTCTTGGTCTCCTGTAATATGTTAATATAGGACTAACTACATTAAAATCTCTATGATATATTCTTATTGTATTTTGTTGCATTGTACAAAAAGTTTCTCCCCATTCAAAATCTGGTCTTTTTAAAGGATCTCTCATTATTAAATCTACATTTGCTTCTTCTGCTAAGTAAACAGTCATGGACCTTTCTGTTGTACAACACTCATTAGTAGCATTGATACTAACTCTTTTATATTCTAAGTAATTAGCAGGAAAGTTATTACCTTCAAAATGATCTGCATTATTTACACCAGTTAAAACTAATCTATTAAGTAAAGGTTGGAGGTCATCTATCCTGCGCTTAGATGCCTCATCACCTTCTTTAAACATATTATTACCATGCAAGTTTCTTCTACACCACTCAATTTGAGCTTTATTAAAAGCTTCAACAATCTGCCAGCATTCTATATTATCATAGTCATTACTAGCTAGCTTGTTAAGCCTTTGTCTAAATTTTATTTGTAATGTAGTGTTATTAATTGCCATGTTCTAGTTCTCATTATCCCACAACTCTTCTACCTCATCTAGATAGCGTTGTAGTGTGTCATCATTTTTTGGGTTCTTAAGATATTCTAAAACTTCAATAGGTCTTGCACCTAACTTAGAACCAGAATACTTATCATAAATGTTTCCATCTGCTTTAGTAGTCATTAGGTTATATGTTATTGCATCTTTAATGACAGCTCTTATTTTAAGATCTTCCATTGATGTGTTGGCTGCTTTAATAAAACTTTCAGCTGCTGCTTTTGTACGTCTTTCTGCACCCTGTCCGTTTATATAATCATCCATATTTTCATATAATACATCAATAGGTGTACCTTTAATGTATTGTGTACTGTTTGCATCAACAACTTTTGCTACATATAATAGTTTTGTTGTATCAGTATCATATAAATTTTGTAATGCTGCTAATGCTCTATTTTTTGTTTTAGATACAGTAGTTCTTGTAGCTGATGATTCTTTAACTCTGTTTAGATAAAATCTGTTTCCGTCTGCTTTTGCTCTACTTAAACTAGGTGCTACTATAGAAAAACCTCCTGCCTCTATAGCATATATTTTTATTAGATCATAAGGATCTATTGATGGATCAAGAAATATAGGTTCATTACCTACTTTTAATTCTATCTTTTCCCAGAACTTGTGATTGTCAGGTCTCAATACTTGGACTTTATTCCAAAAATCTTTATCATCTACATCTATTACATTAGATGCAAGTTCTTTTTCTAATTGAGAAACTACTTCTCTAATTTCTTTTATTTTTGCTTTCTTTGCTGCTGGTGCTAATTGTTTTACTTCTGGAGCAAACTCGTTTAGACCAGTTACATATCTAGCTATTCCATTTCTTTCTAAGCATGCTAAACTTTCATGGTGCCATACACCATCAAATAAAGTCATGTTATATTTTTCTAATCCCATATTCTGTATATCAGAATTAAAATAAGGTTTAATTGCAACTGTTTTATTTTTAGTTGCTTGATACTTTTCAGTAATTGTTACATCATTTACTTTCATAATAGTTTTTTATTGGTTAATTTTTTTTGTTATTGGTTTAGAAATAAGGAGGGGCATTACACCCCTCCGTCTTTCAAGTTGTTATTAGAATGATCCTCCAGTTATTGGATTCTTCATTACAATTTTAAGAACTTTAGTTGGATCTTCTACCCAAATAGCAGGCATTGTCTGAGTCATCATAACTCTGTACCCGTTAAATTGTCCTGTAGAAGCAAACCCTTGAGTTCTTCCCATGTAATCCATTGTACCATTTTGGTAGAACCATTTTAATTGGTTATCCCAAGATAGTTTCAATAAATGGATGTTATCACTTCCTGAGTCAGTAACATCAAAAATGATGTAGCTGTAAGAAGATAATGGACGACCATCTACTAAAGGATTCTCAATGTCATTAGTATGTAAGTTGTCAAACGCTGGGTTTAATACAAACTTAACATTAGCTAAGAAAGGAATAATGAAGCTAGTGTACGCAAATCCGTATCCTAAATCCATTCCTTTTCCAGTTACAGCACCTACTGCATCAGCATTAGTTGTCATAACAGTGTTAGCAGCAGCATCAGCAGCAATAGCTGTGTTGATTAGTTGCATACCTCCAATACCTGTTTGAACTACTAATTGACGTTTAGGGTCTGGACCATCAAACTCAACCTTACCAGCATAGAAGTTATATAGTTCATTTTTGAACATATCTAAATCAAATCCTGATTTGTTGTATACTCTTTTGAAAGAGTTGTCTAATTGCTTCCAAAGACCTACAGATAATCTTAAATCATCCGGTCCGTCTTGCTTGATCCTACCACCGTTACCCCACATTAAGTAAGTTTCAATGTCATTAGCAATTTTTGATAAGTGAGCTCCCTCCATAGAAGTTAAGAACGTTCTAGAAAGTGAACCATTATCAAATGCTTTTTTAACATAGTCTTTACCCATTGCAGATGCAATATCTTCAATTGAAGCTAATGATGGATCTACTGATTTGTCAAAGTTTCTCCAAATCTCAGTTACAGGTACAGAACCGTCAGCATTCATCCCACCTTTGATCATAAGATCAGCACGTGATGAAATAGAGTAGTGTACGTGTGCTTCAGCTCCTCCTACAAAGTTGTAGAATTCTCTGAATCCAGCTCCTGTAGTGATGTCAGAGAATCTTTCTCCGTATTCACCTCTTGCAGATCCTTTTCTGAAGAACTTAGTTCCTACAGCTAGGTATTTGTCAGCTAGAGCAGTTGTTGAATTACTGTTTACTAGTTCACAAGTATAAACCCATCCATCACCTACTTGCAAAATATCATCTGCAGTAATGTAAAGTTCAAGTCCATTGTACTTGTCATAAGTAATGATGTCTCCATGACCAAACTCTCTTTTAGATAATTTGATTTTGAATGATTGTCCATCAATACCTCTAGTCCCCGCATCAGCAGCATCTAATTTACCTAAAGAAACTGGTAATTCTTGAGCTACTGGCGTTTGCCATTTGTATTCCCCACGAGCATTGTCCACCATAATTGTATTCTTTCCACCGAATGAAGCCATTTGGTATAAAGGCATTTCTACCTTTTGCGTCATAGCCCATAAGTCCACAGGACCCATGTCAGTTGGCTCAGCATTACCTAACATATTTGTTAAGTGATAAGAATCAATATGAGAACTAGCTTTGTAATTAGTGTCTCTGAGGAAGAGACCGTTGTTTAAAACTGGTGTTGCCATAATAATTGTTGTTTTTGTTAATTAATAATTGTTGTTGTCTATTTTTTTAAAATCTTTTAAATATGTTGTTACCTCTAGGTATAGTTCTTTTAGGAGTTCTTGTTGTTTTTTCTCCTCCTGTACTTGTACTAGAAGCTTGTTTGTTAGCCTGTGCTGTTTTTAGTTTCCTAACTGTTTGTTCAACAGCAGCATTAGTTCCTTGTGTTTTAAGTTGACTTTTATAACCATCTGGGTCAGCTAATAACCATAATGCTTCTGATACTAAGTTGTAATTTGGCTCAACAAATTGATATTTTTCTAATAAGTGTCCTAGTAGATTAGTGTTTTCACCAGAGATTGAAGGGTAAGAAGGAGAAACTAAACCATTGTATAACATTGATTGAGTTTTCTTATTAACTTTCATATCACCTAATTTACCATCTTTTAATGTATGGTATACATTAGCCATGTAGTTTTCAGATGCTTTTTGTTGTTGAGCACGTTTCATTTCTTGCTCTTCTAATTTTTTAGCAACTACTGCTTCTGACATCTTATCTAATTTTGGTTTAAATTTAGTTGCTTGTTTTTCAAGTTTACCTAAATCTTTCCAAATTTCTATTTCTTCATTTACTTCTTCTACAGATCCATATCCTGTAGCTGTTAAGTATTCTCTAATAATATGTTCTTGACCTCTTTCACTAGACATATCTAAAGTTCTTGTTTCTTCAACTTGTGATAATGTAGCAAATAAACCTTTAAGATCTTGACCACCATCTGCAACATATTTTGCTGCAACTTGTAATTCTTGTGGTAAACTATCAAAAAATTGTTTTGGTGTTTCTCTCCTTACCTTATTAGCTCTTTCATCCATATTAGCTTTGATGAGCTCTTTCCAATCCTTAGCTGTATAATCATCTAATTCTTTATCATCATCAAAAGGTATGATCTCATCATTCTCAATCATCTTCTTAAAGACATCTGACATATCATTAATTCTTTTTCTTCCTTTAGCAGTAGATTTTTCATCTTCATCTTCTGCTACTTCTAGACCTTCATTTAATATGTCATCTATTTCTGACTCAGTAACTTTATCTCCTTCTTCAGTTTTTGTATCTGCTGATTTAGTTTCCACTCCTTTATCTGCATCTTTTGGAGTTGTCTCTTCAGTTTTAGCTTCTGCGCTAACTTCTTCAGTGGATTCATCTTTAGTATCTTCATTTTCTTTTGGTTCTAAGAAACCTAAATCAACTTCTGCATTTCTTGAAAATACATTAGGTTTTGGTTTATCATTAGTTTTTTCTTCTGTAGATGGTAACGTAACAGATGATGCTCCTGGAGCACCATTGAAGATTTCATCTAAATCTACGTCTACTTGCTGTACGTTTGTTGTTTCCATATTGGATTCTTCCATAATTTATAATTGGTTTGGTTAGTATTCTTGGTTATTACATATACAATATACTAAAGTTTATTTATTAAACCTTAGAAATTATAAGAGTAAGATAAGAAATTTTGCAGTATATAGCTATAGTTATTTTTTCTTATCCTTTTTCTTAGGTTTTACATCATATTTGTTTTTATTTTCACGGGCAATCTGTAGATTTTTATCTGCTATTTCACGTTGGGTGTTTAGTTTTTCTCTATCTATATCCATTTTTGCCCTTTTGTTAGCGTTGTCTGAAGATGCTTGTTCTTTTTTAAAGTTCATTTGTTCTCTATATTCATCTCTTTGACGCATATCCTTCATAGCATCAGTAAAATCACTTTCCATGTTTTGGTTAACATCTGATTGTGCACCGTAACCAGCAGCTCTTATTTCAGCAACAGTGATGTCTTTTTGAATTTCAGCTTCATTTTGTGATTGCTCAAACTGTCTTTGTGCTGTTGCTTCTTGTTGCTGAGCCTGCAATTGTTGCTCTTGCATTTTTTGTTGTTGTTGCATTTCTGCTTCTTTTTGCTGTTGAGTTTTAGTCTCAGCATCTTTAAGTATATCAGATACTTCAGCAATAGAGTTAGATTTAATAACATTACCAAGATCATAAATAGAAGCACCAGTAGTATTATTTTGTAGAGCCATTTGTTTTAACTGCTCTAAAGTTTCTCTATGATTAGTCTTAGTAGTTGCAAATACATTAAAATCTCTAAGTAGTAAATCTTTTCCATTTATTGTAAAGTTAACCTTTTCAGCTTCAGAAGTCATATAACTTAATCTAACAGATGGTTTTGTACTATGGTAGTACTGTGATAAGTCAGTTCTCATTTGATGAACTCTTGGCATAAGATGATCTGAATGCTGTGTAAAGTATTGTTCTGTTTGTGAGAATGATTGATTCATTGCTTGAGTTACTCCTGTTGCTGTTTGTTGTGCAATAGGTGTACCCATACGTTGTTGATTAATTCCTATAGATTCAAATGCTTGTTGTTTAAAATGATTAGCTAATTGTATCCTGGACATTAATCTATTTGTTTGTTCTAAGTTTAATGTTTGATAATGATTAAAGTTTACAGCATTTTCTGTATTAGTAATAGATGTGTCTAAAGGCATCATACCAAAATCTTTCATTGCTACATAAGCTTTCTCTAAATTATTTTTACCCCAGTCTTCACCCATTGAGTGACGTGGTAATGCATTTTGATCAAACATAATAACAGTACCTAATTCATCTACTAAAATATCTGCTATCTGGTTGTTTACCATATTGTATCCTATTTGATATGGTTTCATTAAATCAACCAAAGAAGCTGATCTTGTATTTCTGTCAGAAAAAACTCTACCTTCAATAGGAAGTTTACAATTATATAAAGAATCATCTCCTTTGAACTGGTATTGTACTCTACCTGGTTTTTTACTGTCTATACCTAAATACATTGGATCTACGTCATTATCTTCTGATCTCCAATGTTGAGGTCCATTAGGGCCTATTTTAACACCTCCCCAAACTTCATTAATCCAGAACCAGTCAATATGTTCTCCTTCAATTAAATTATCTTTTGTTTTAGCTTTAAATAATTTTGTATTGTATACAGGCTTATCATTAATTTTATAGTCTTCATCTATTATCTTTTGAACAAGTTCACCAGTAAAATCAATTCTTGTTAGGTGTCCTATTTTTCTTTGCGTCTTCCAATAAACAGTTGTTACACGCATCATGTCTGAATCTCCCCATTGTTGAACGTCTGTACCTTCATTTAATATCCAATTAACAACATCTCCTTCAACTGCAGGATTACTTCCCATGTTACTCATTAACCTTCTATAATCTATACCTGGTGCTTCAGTATTCCATTTGTGAGATTTACTAGCATCATAATATGATCCATCATTTTGCATACCGTTTAATAGGTATTGTGAGTTTCTTGCAGGATGTATATTTTGCATAGATCTTAATTGCTCTTCATCCATTAAGTATCCATACTTGTCAATAACATCAGCAACAGTCATCATATCACATTTACCTGCAAAATTAGATTCTGATATATATCTTGACTCAGGTGATTTTTGGTAGAATGTTAATACAGGATTCCATAACTCAACATCATAATCATCTTCTCCCATTCTAAAATGCCAAAATTCTCTATCACAAATAAGCATATCTTTAAATGCTCTTTCTTCAAGTTCTGCCATTTTAAATCTTTCATCATCAACATTTAGTTGATGTGATGCCCATTCCTCTATCAAGCTTCTATAGCTTTTGCTAAAAAAATCTTCTATCTCAGGAAGTGATTTTAAATTTTCAGTAGATAATTTCTGTTGTACTTCTTCTGATTCAGGATCTGCACCTTGTTGAACCATATTAATCATAAGCTTATTATAAGCATCTGTTAATAGGTTTTCTTCAATCATACCTCTTTTCTGCTCTAACATCTCATTATAAGAAGTATCATCAACAGCTCTAAATTGTACTTTTGTATATCTTTTACTAAATTCTCCTGTTAATACATTTATAACATTTGGTATAATAGGATAAAATTTTAATTCTAATGCTGACTCATCTTCTTTAGTAAGAACATCCATTAAGTCTGCATAATCATTTTCTTCTTCAACTATATAATCAGTTTTGTCAATAATACCTTTTGCAAGTTTATAGTTCTTAAGAAGTCTTCTAGCATTTTTCTTAAGTTGCTTCATACCCTTTGTCTCAAGCCAATCAAGATTCCATGCTGCCCAATCATCATCTTTTTCTTTGGCAGATATAAACTGTAATGGTTGTGATAAAGTAGCATTAAGAGGACCTTTGTCAATCTTGGCTCCGTTCTTTAATTGCAGTGCATTATATACTTTCATATTAGTTGTCTTTTACTGGATAATCAATATATTCAGTTATGTAAACATACACAAAAGATAAATAAGGATCTGTACAGGTTGTTACGTAATCATACATTATTTAATATTTTTAAAAGGGTTTTTTCTAAATTTTTTATTTCCAATTTTTTTACTCCTTCCAATGTTCCTAAAAGGACTCATAGATAATTTACCAAATTTCTTTGACTTATCCAAGATTTCAAGGGACTTATCTCTTTCTTTACGTTTAACATAGCCCCTATTAGCTTGCTGCATTTTAGCAAAAGCAACAAGTGCAGAAAAAGCAAC
>Ga0102887_1001123_pt1 | contig 12180 bp, 10 predicted proteins | sample Colrivmet1550B02_FD_84504 | JGI IMG/M metagenome (GOLD analysis project Ga0102887, IMG submission 84504) | Estuarine microbial communities from the Columbia River estuary - metaG 1550B-02 | ecosystem: Environmental > Aquatic > Marine > Intertidal zone > Estuary | place: USA: Columbia River...
AATAATAGCTGCTGAAAGCAACTTACCAAGACGGCCATCAACCTCATCTAAGCTTACTGCAGCACCCCATGGAACATCATCAACAGTAGGCGCAGCTAAGTCAAAGTCAGCCCATTTTTCTGGTTCGTTTACTTTTCTAGGGATAAACGCACTATCGTCATAGATCCAACCGCCACAACGACCGTCAAGTAATGCTTTCTCAACTTCTGGAACACCTTTAAAGGCTACAACGTTTGCACCATTTTTTAAACCATGCTCTTTGTTGTACCAAGCACCTTGAATACCACAAACATCTTTACCTTTTAGACTTGCCCAACCATCAATTCCGGAATCTTTGTGTGCCAGAATTGAAACGCCTGACGAGTAATAATCAGGTTGTACAATTCCAACAACCTCGCGACGTCCAGGTTTGTCTGACATGGTTGCAATGAACATATCAATCTTACCTTGCTCAAGGAACTGCATACGGTTCGATGCAACAACTACAACTTTTTCCATTTCAATTGTCTTTCCTGTCGCTGCACTAACATATTTGACAAACGAGTCAAGCATATCATGCTCCATACCTACAAGGTTACCTGCAGCGTCACGCATACCCCATGGCGCATAGTCTGCTTTTACCCCAATAACAATCTTGCCTCTGTCAGCTATATTATCAAGTGCATCTGCCATTACAGGAAGCACCATACTAAATGAAAGCGCTAGGGATAATCCTGTCACTGTCATTAGTCTTTTTATTTGTTTTTCCATATTACTTTCTCCTTAGTTTTAAAAGAATAAAAATAGTTCGACTTTTTTAATTATGTCTATACATATAGACACAAAAACGACTATACACTACTGAAATGATTGTTGCAAATTAAATATTTTTTGTAACAAATGTTACAATATAATTCATTTATGTTATACAATGTAACTTCAAGTTAGCCAGGAGGCATATTCATTTATTATTAGAGTTAGAAAAAACTGTAAAGACTATAGTGAAGAAAAATCAAAAATTTAATGATAGATTGCAAGAGCACTTAAAGGAATTGAGTCCTCAGTTACTTAAAGCTGCCCAATTCATATCGACGCATCCTTATGAAGTAGCAACAAGATCTCTTCGATATATATCTAAATCAGCTACTCTGCCACCACCAACCTTTTCTAGAGTAGCTGTAGCTCTGAATTATAAAAATTTCGAAGAGTTGCGAGAATCTTGCAGAATTGAAATTAAATCCAATAGATTCTTTTATTCTGAAAGAGCTAAATCTCAGCAAAATGAAATCTTATCAGATTCTAATCATACTCCATTTATATTTCATCAGAGCAATGCTACAGTTAATAATATATCGTCACTTTTGAACTCTATAGATCATAAGAAAATGAAAATAGTGGTAAAGCGACTTATTAAGGCCAAACGGGTTATTCTACTCGGTGGAATGAGTTCAAGACCCTTCATTGATTATATGGCTTATATGGCTTCTATGGTTTTTGATAACTGGCAAGTATTACATGGTGAGACTTCTTCGATGACTAATCTCCATTTAGGAATGAAAGATAATCATGTGGCGATTGTAATCTCTAAAGCCCCTTACTCTAGTTACACAATTAATGCTGCTAGAGCTCTCAATGAAAAAGGGGTTTACGTTGTTGGAATTACTGATGAGCATGTATCGCCACTTATAGCATTTTGCTCTGAATCTTTTGTTGTCAAAACAGAAACACCATTATTTTTTCAATCTCACGCAGCGACAATTGTACTGATTGAATCAATAATGGGCTCCGTTGTAGCAGGTGGAGGTATGGCTGTAAGAAAGAGAATTGCTTCAATAGAAGCTGCCAACAAGCAATCTGATATATATTTTTCAACAAACAGAACACCAAAATCTAACACTTAGAGTCTAAATAAGGTGCCAATATATGAGAAGTTATTCTAGAATTATCGTGATTGGAGGAGGAATAGTTGGAGTTTCAACTCTTTATCATTTAGCACGTGAAGGTGAAGAAGTTTTATTATTAGAGCGACTTGCTTTAACCTCTGGTGCTACATGGCATGCAGCTGGTAATGTGCATACAATGTCACCCTATAGAAGTCTATCCGAACTCCAAGCATATTCCTTAAGACTCTATGATGGCCTGGATGAAGAAATTGGTCAAAAGGTTGGTTCTCACGTTGTTGGTGGTTTTTTTCTAGCTCAAACTAAAAAACGTATGGAGGAATTCAAGTATCTTGCTGGCAAGTTTCGGAGTATGGGGCTAGAATATGATTTAGTTAGTCCTTCAGAAATAAAATCAAAGTTTCCACTCTTGAATGTCACAGATCTTGAGGGAGGAGCATGGGATCCTGAGGAGGGCTATGTAGATCCTTACTCAGTCACGATGGGTCTTGCAACAGCTGCAAAGAAAAATGGCGCTAAGATTAGAGAAAACACACAAATCGACGCTATAAGTCGGTTACCATCTGGACATTGGGAGCTTACCTCTGGTGATCAAATTTTTGAATGTGAAATTATTGTCAATTGTGCAGGTTTTTGGGCGCGTGAGGTGGCAGAAATGGTTAATACTACTGTTCCAATTACAAATATGGAGCACCATTACTTGGTTACTGAAAATATTCCGACAGTAGAGGCACTTCAAGATGAGTTGCCAGTTATTCGAGATACTGACAGCGATTTTTATTTACGACAAGAAAACAATGGGCTATTGTTTGGAGCTTGGGAAAAAGATTGCAGAGCAGCCTGGAGCGGAAAACCTGCTCCTTGGTCATTTGGTCAAGAGCTGTTCAATAATGATCTAGAGCGGTTAGAAGAAAATTTGGCAATGATTTACCACCGCGTACCAGAATTGAATTCAACTGGAATTAAACAAATCACAAACGGTGCAATCAGCTTTTCTCCCGACGGCAGACCAATATGTGGACCAATGCCAGGTGTTCCTGGGTTTTTTGTAGCGTGTGGATTTCTTGGCGGTATAGCACAAGGTGGCGGAGCTGGACTAGCAATGTCACAGTGGATATTAAATGGGGAACCAGAACTTAATCTTGATTTTATGGACGTGGCACGGTTCGGTGACTGGACTACTATGGAATTTGCTCGAGAAAGAACATATGAAATTTTTCCAAACCGTTATGAACTAATTTATCCTGCTATGGAGCGTCAGTCTGGTCGATCTCTAAAACTCACCCCTATTAACAACGATCTAATAAAGCTTGGTGCAGTCATGGGTCAGGCCAATGGTTGGGAACGTCCACTTTGGTATGCACCGGATGGCGTTAAAGCACAGGATGAACCGAGCTTTAATCGACCAAACTGGTGGGGGCATGTTGGCAATGAAGCCAAAGGAATGGCCTCAGGATGTGGTATTACTGAGATGAGCACCTTTGGAAAATTTCTTATCACTGGAGCCGATGCACTTGAATTTCTGAACTATGTTGGTTCTGCCAAGGCACCAGAACGCCCAGGAAAACTTGCCCTATCCTTGCTGCTAAATGATCGAGGAGGAATTGTAGGTGACATCATAATTGACTGTCGAAATGGCAATGAATTCTACTTAGTTGGGTCTACCTTAGGTGTTTTATTTTACCAGCGTTGGCTGGAAGCTCATACTGGTGGTTTCAACGTCAAAATTAAAAACGCAACCAGCCACTACGCAGCGATTGGAATATCAGGTCCAAATTCCAGAGCGTTACTGAATTCTCTTTCTAATAATTGTTTCGATGAATTCCCTTACATGACTTCCAAAAACGTAGAGATTAACGGCATAGCTTGTAGAGCTCTACGGGTGTCATTTTCTGGAGAGCTTGGGTGGGAACTGCACTGCCTAATGTCAAACCAAAAGGCGCTATTTGATGCATTGATGAACTGCGGTAAAGACTATGGGTTGGTGCTCATAGGTAGTCGTGCTATGGGGATGCTAAGATTAGAAAAAGGTTATCGCAGCTGGGGTCATGAGTTAACAACAGAAATTACACCTCATGCGGCTGGTTTACAACGATTCTGTTCCAGCAAAAAGAATTATATTGGTCGTAAAAAAATTGACAGTGAAAAGAAAACACCACCAAAAAAAAGTTTGGTTACTCTAGATGTAGATCTGTTGGCACCACCATGTTGGGGGAATGAGCCTATTTTTAGTAATGGAGAGTTAATCGGCTATGTCACATCTGGTGGAATGGGTTGGCGTTGCAACAAAATGCTGGCTGTAGGTTGGATAGATGCAAGTAAGATTGGAATTGGTGATATACATGAGGTTCAGATACTTCATAAATCTTACAATGCCAAAGTTGCTTCAGATCCAATTTATGACCCAGAAAATCAATTACTTTTGAACTGAATTATGAAAATTGCCTCTAAAACCCCTTCTAATTAAAGGGCGCACTGGGGTCTCTAATCCTTCTCTCCGCTATCAATTTTCTTTCTCTAAATAACGCTTAATCTTCATCTAGCCTTCACAACAGAATATTATAATTTTTTAGATGAGTAAAAATATAGCACTCCATTGGTTTCGTCAGGATCTGCGTTTATCTGACAATCCATCCCTTTATCATGCATCGAAGAACAATCAAGTTCTTCCAATATACATTCTAGATAATGAAAATGCTGGAGAGTTTTCAATGGGAGGAGCAAGTTACTTTTGGCTTCATCACTCTCTGAAAGACCTTAAAGAAAGTCTAAATCAAAATTTATCAATTTTCCAAGGGGATCCTTTAAAAACTTTATTAGAAATTATTAATCGAAACAATGTTACTTCTGTCTATTGGAATAGATGCTATGAACCTTGGCGTATTAAACGAGATACACAAATCAAATCAAAACTTGAATCGAAAGGAATTTCGGTTTTTACCTATAATGGGTCACTTCTTTGGGAGCCATGGACTATCAAGAAGAATGACGGAGCGCCGTACAAAGTTTTTACAGCATTTTTTCGTAAGGGCTGTCTCAATTCAAAAGAACCTAGAAAACCCCTGCCCAGAGTCAACACTTCAAATTTTATTAATGACAAAAATCTCTCGTTAAATCTTTCTGATTTATCACTACTTCCTCCAGTCAGATGGGATATTCCAATGGAGTTCCATTGGAATATTGGAGAAATAGGCGCATATGATCGGCTATCTAAATTTATTGATAGTGGGATTAATCACTATAAAAATGGCAGAAACTTTCCTGCAAAACCATTTGTATCTAGAATTTCTCCTCATATACATTTTGGTGAGCTATCCCCTAATCAGGCATGGTATCTAGCTAAAGAAAAAGGTGGTGATAAGAACATTGATCACTTCTTAAGTGAATTAGGGTGGCGAGAATTCTCCTATAGTCAGCTTTATTTCAACCCTCAACTTCCAAGAAAAAATCTGCAATCCAAATTTGATGCTTTTCCATGGGAAGATAGCCCACAAAATTTATTAGCTTGGCAAAAAGGTCAAACTGGAATCCCTATGGTTGATGCTGGAATGAGGGAATTATGGTTGACCGGTTCAATGCACAATCGTGTCAGGATGGTTGTAGGTTCATTCTTAGTTAAAAATCTTTTATTAAATTGGCATCATGGTGAGCGATGGTTTTGGGATTGTCTAGTTGATGCTGATCTTGCAAGTAATAGTGCTAGTTGGCAGTGGATTGCAGGATGCGGGGCAGATGCGGCTCCATACTTTAGAATTTTTAATCCAGTCACTCAGGGAAAGAAATTTGATCCGGATGGTGAATATATTAGACAATATATTCCAGAATTAAAAAAACTTCCAAATAAGTTTCTATACAATCCTTGGGAAGCCCCGAAAGAGGTCCTAGACAAAGCAAATATTGTTATTGGCAAAGACTATCCTGAGCCCATAATCGATTTAAAGACTTCCAGAGAAAAAGCTCTAAATGCTTTTAAATCCTTAAAAAAAGAAGAAGTGTAAAAGGCTCTTAAATTAACTCAATCACTGATTGAGTCCATTTTGAATTAATATGTAGCTCCCAATAAGACTTATGAATCTGTCTCGTTACTGGACCTGGAGTTCCATCACCTACCAATTTATTATTAATCTTTGTAATTGGCATTATTCCTCCAGCTGTAGATGTTGCAAATACTTCTTTAGAATCATTAAGCATATTTATAGAAACTGATCTTAAATTAACTGGCAACTTAATTTCTTCTGCTAAATCCAAAACAGTCTGCCTTGTAACGCCCTCTAAAACTCCTTTATTTGGAGTATTAAGCCCACTCTCATCAACACAAAAAATATTAAATCCAGGTCCTTCAGAAATATTATTTTTTTCATCAACTAAAATGACTGAGTCCGAATTAGAATCATAAGCTTCATACATCCCACTAACCAAATCAAGCCAATGATAGTTTTTGATTCTTGAATCAATAGAACCAGGTGGTATTCTTCTTATTCTACTTACTATGACATCTAGGCCCTTTTCAAAATTATTAGGATTAAGAATCCAACCAAAAGGAACTGCAAATGCCATAAAACGAGGATTTGCTTTTCGAGGATCTCTTTGAAAATTTTTTGAAACACCTCGAGTCTGAATCATCTCCACATAAGCATCCTTCAAGCCAGAGTGTTTAACACAACCTGCAAGTATTTTTTTAAGCTCGTCTCTTTCAATTGAACAAGGCATCCTCAGTCTCTTAGTAGATTCGAAGAATCGGTCTATATGCTCATCTAAGCGAAAAAATTGACCTTTCCAGACATGCACAACATCATAAGTAGCATCAGATCTGAGAAACCCCCAGTCAAGGATTGGTATTCGAGCTTCTGAAATATCAATGAACTCTCCATTCATCCATGCAGAGCCTTGAGGAAAAATATCTTCTTTCAAGATTGTTTACTTTGTACCAAAAATCTTATCTCCAGCATCTCCCAAGCCAGGCAGTATGTAACCATGTTCATTTAGAGATTCATCTATCGCAGCAATAAATAAATCAACATCTGGATGTAATTTTGTCACCCTTTCAAGGCCTTCGGGAGAAGCCACTAAAAATAAGCCTATAATTTTTTTACAACCTTTTTGTTTCAATAAATCAATTGTTGCAAGAAGTGTTCCGCCTGTAGCCAACATTGGATCAATAATTAATGAGGTTCTTTGGTCAATATCAGTAATCACTTTATCAAAATAAGCAACGGGGTCTAAAGTTTCCTCATCTCTATATAAGCCGACTACGCTTACTTTTGCATTAGGCACAAGAGTTAAAACGCCATCGAGCATCCCTAACCCTGCTCGAAGAATTGGAACAATTGAGAGCTTTTTTCCAGTTAACATCTGAGTTTTTATTGGCTCTCCTTGCCAACCATTAATCTCTCTACCTTCTAGAGGCAGTTCTCGAGTCGCCTCATAAGTTAAAAGACTAGCAACTTCATTAGCAAGCTCACGAAATTGTTTTGTACTTATTCCTTCTTGGCGAAGTAAAGCAATCTTATGGGCGATTAAAGGGTGTTTTATAGCATTGAGCGGCATCTTTATTCCTAAAATATATCTTCAATAAAATCTGATTTTACATGTTATTACAAATTGTAATATTATTCTAAAAACCATAAGACATGAATATGTATGATAATGGTTTTATCAAATAAGTTAATCAAATGAAATTTGGAATCTTAGGAGAAGCAAAAATTGCACGTGAACATGTTGTTCCGGCTATTTTGGCTGCAGGTCATCATGTCACTCATGTTGGAAGGAGAAATCCTGGTCAAAAGCCTTTACCAAATATCTATAAAAATGCTATCGAAACTGATTATGAAGTCCTTATTAATGAGCCATCAATTGATGCAATTTATAACCCGCTACCCAACCATCTTCATGTTCCTTATTCAATCAAGGCGCTCCAAGCAGGAAAGCATGTTCTTTGTGAGAAGCCTGTTGCGCTGAACATAGAAGAACTAATAAATCTAGAATCAGCTGCTAAAGAGAGTGGCGCTTTTTTCTATGAAGCTTATATGGTTAGAAGCCATCCTCAATGGCATTGGCTTCAAAATCTTGATATCGGAAAATATCAGTCATCTCACTTTATTTTTAGCTACCCCCAACAGCCTGCCGGCAATGTTCGGAATCTTGTTAAATATGGTGGTGGCCCATTATTTGATATTGGTTGTTATGCTATTTTGTCAGGCTGCATGCTCTTCAAGGGTGAGCCCAAAGTACTCTCTGCAGTTGCAATTATGTCTGACGAATATGAGACTGAAAAACAAGTTGATGCAACACTTAGATGGCCAAATGGGGAAACACTTAGCTTTACTGTTTCAGCTAACGCAGCTCTTTATCAAAAGTTTACTGTTCTTGGCTCCAATGGGTGGGCTAAACTAGATGTTCCAGTCAACCCTCCAGAAAAAACAATTGCCTATTGGTCTAATGGAGGTCTCCAAAAAGGAAATATAGTTGAATTTCCAACGTGTAATCATTACCAGTTGATGGTGGAGGAATTTGTATCTCGTTCAAAATCTGGGTATGACTCAGATTTTTTCTTCTCAAGAATTGTAACTAAAGCGATTAATGATATTCAAAAGATTGCTGGTTTAACAATCTAAAAAATTCATCTAAAATTGAAAAGATTACGAGTCAATATTGTAATATTATTAACGGCACATGGTATCTTATAACGCTATGGAAATAGATACCCCGTTTACAATTGCTGGAAGAACTTTTGACTCAAGACTGCTTGTTGGCTCTGGAAAATATAAAGACTTAGAAGAAACAAAATTAGCTACTGAAAAATCAGGTTCAGAGATAATAACTGTTGCGATCCGAAGAACTAATATTGGACAAAATACCAATGAAGAGAGTCTTCTTGATGTTATTTCACCTGATAAATATACGATTCTTCCAAATACTGCTGGATGCTACAATGCAAAAGATGCCGTCAGAACTTGCCTCTTAGCTCGCGAATTATTGGATGGACATAACCTAGTAAAACTTGAAGTCCTTGGTGATGAAAAAACCCTTTATCCAAATATCGTTGAAACATTGAATGCCGCAAAAACACTAATCAAGGAAAACTTTGATGTGATGGTTTATACCTCTGATGACCCAATTATTGCAAAAGAACTTGAAGACATCGGTTGCTGTGCAATCATGCCTCTTGGCTCTTTAATAGGCTCTGGACAAGGTATTTCCAATCCTTTTAACATTAAATTAATTAAAGAGAACTCTAGTGTCCCAGTTTTAGTTGATGCTGGAATAGGCTGCGCAAGTGATGCAGCTCGAGCGATGGAGCTCGGCTGTGATGGTGTTTTAATGAATTCAGCTATCGCAAATGCAAACGACCCACTTATCATGGCCAGCGCTATGAAGCATGCAATTATTGCTGGTAGGAAGTCATACCTTGCAGGAAGAATGATGAAAAAAGCCTATGCAAGTGCTTCATCACCCATGGAAAATCTTATATAGCAATCTAAGATTACCATCATGAACTTTTCAAAAAAAATAAGTGACCTTGAAAGAAATCACTTAATACGTTCACGAAGAGTTGCAACAAGCGCCCAATCTACAAGAATGGTAATTGATGATAGAGATGTAATCAATTTTTGCTCCAATGACTATTTATCTCTTGCTAGTCATCCCAAAATTAAAGAAGCATTCATTAAAGGAGTTAAAAAATATGGCGCTGGCTCAGGGGCATCTCACCTTGTCAGTGGACACTCAAAGTCGCATAAACTTCTTGAAGAAGCCTTATCAGAATTCACTGGACAAGAGAATGCCTTAATATTTTCATCTGGATATAGTGCAAATCTAGGAATCTTTTCAGCACTGAGAGACGAAATTAAATGGGCGATCCAAGACAAGTTAAATCATGCATCTTTGATTGATGGTAGCCGGTTAATTGGGCTTCCTACTCAAAGGTACCTTCATAATAACCTTGAATCTCTTAATTCTAAACTTAAAAAACAAACTGGCCCTGGCCTAGTTGTTACAGATAATGTATTTAGTATGGATGGAGATCAAGCAAATATCGCTGGAATTGATAAGATCATAAATAAAACTGATGCTATTTTGATGCAAGATGACGCCCATGGCTTTGGTATTTTTAATCCATTAATACCTAAGGATTCTATCTATATGGCAACCCTTGGAAAAGCTGCAGGAGTAATGGGTGCCTTTGTTTCTGGTAATAATGACTTCATCGAATTCTTAATCCAAAAATCAAGACCTTACACCTATACAACTGCAATTCCACCCGGCGTGTGTCAAGCAATCCTTATGAGTCTAGAGATTATAATAAACGGCGAACAAAAAGAAAAATTACTCAAAAATATAGAATTCTTCAAGACTGTATCTAATCAATTAGGACTCAATTTTAAAGATTCAAATAGTGCTATTCAGCCACTAATTGTAGGCTCTAGCTCAAAGGCGTTAGAAATTAGTAGCAGTTTATTTAATTCAGGTTTTTTTGTGAGTGCAATTCGCCCTCCTACAGTTCCTCCAGATACAGCTAGACTCCGTTTTACGCTATCAGCAAATCATCAATCAGATGAAATAGTATCGCTACTTGAAAAGGTTAAAAATGCTATGGCATAAAACAATTGGTGATGGGCCTAGCCTAGTTCTTTTACATGGATGGGCTTTTAATAGTGACATTTTCCTAAGTCTTATTAATAAATATAAAAATAAGTACCGTATAACAGTTATTGACCTGCCTGGACATGGAAGAAGTCCTGATATTGAAGGAGACATTGAAACTTGGTGCAATGAGATAATTAAACTGATACCCAAAAAATCGATTCTTTTAGGATGGTCTTTAGGAGGCCTTCTATCAACCTTTATAGCAAATCAAATTAAAGTCAATGAGCTTATTTTAGTTGCCGCGAGCCCTTGTCTTGTAAATAATCTAAATTGGAATTTTGGTATAGAAAGTCAAGCCTTTGACCTTTTTGTAGATAATTTGAAAAACGATAGCACTAAAGCGTTAAAGCGTTTTGTTAGTCTTCAAAGTAAAGATAAATCTCAAATCCAGGAACTTCATCATTCAATTCAAAAATATCCTGCATCCAAAAGTGCTTTAGACATTGGACTAAAAATAATCTTAAATTCTGATTTAAGCGATGCCTATAAAAATATTTCAGTTCCAAAAACATGCATCCTCGGCTCTCTCGATACTCTTGTTCCAGTAAAAATTCAAGATTGGTATGATGATGCTGGATCAAAAACCTATGTTTTAAGGTCTGGTCACCTTCCATTTTTGGACAGTAACTTCAAAATTTAATTTATATTATCCTAACTGCGAAGTTTCAATTCTATTAGTTATCATGTTTTTGGTATAATTTATTCAATTTCCTCACCAATACAAAAATGAATGCATTAGTCGGAGTTATTATGGGTTCAAAGTCTGATTGGCCCACAATGAAAAGTGCTGTAGATATGCTAGAAGAGTTCGGCGTTGCCTATGAGGTTAAAGTTGTCTCAGCTCATAGAACCCCTGATCTAATGTTTGAATATGCAGAAACTGCTCAGGACAGAGGCCTTGAAGTCATTATTGCAGGCGCTGGAGGCTCAGCCCACTTGCCTGGAATGGTTGCATCAAAAACAATTGTGCCAGTTCTTGGTGTACCAGTTCAATCAAAGGCATTAAGTGGGCAAGACTCATTATTATCAATTGTTCAAATGCCTGGAGGTATTCCAGTTGGTACTCTTGCTATAGGTGAACCTGGTGCAAAAAATGCAGGGATATTAGCCGCCCAAATTGTTGGAAACCACAACGAGAAAGTTAGACAAAAGGTTGCTAAATTTCGTTCAGAACAAACCCAAAGTGTTTTAAATAACCCTAATCCTGATAATTAACTTATGAAAATTGGTGTTCTTGGTGCTGGTCAATTAGGAAGAATGCTTGCACTATCAGCCTACCCTTTGGGGCATCAAATGAGGTTTTTAGCTTTATCAGAGGAAGATCCTTCTTCGCTTCTTGGAAAAACATATATCCATAATGATTCCGATGTGATCAAATTATTTTCTGATGACTCTGATGTAGTGACATATGAAAGCGAAAATACTGATGTATCTATTGTTAAGAATGTTTGCAAAAAATCAAATGTTTATCCAAGTGAAAGGTCTTTACACTTAACTCAGCATCGTGGCAGGGAAAAGGAGTTACTTTCTCAATTAAACATTCCTTGCGCACCGTTTGAAATGGTCAACAGTTTATCTGGCCTCAATAGTGCTATTAAACATATAGGGCTTCCTGCAATTTTAAAAACTGCTAAAGATGGATACGATGGAAAAG
>Ga0102887_1001134_pt1 | contig 12136 bp, 3 predicted proteins | sample Colrivmet1550B02_FD_84504 | JGI IMG/M metagenome (GOLD analysis project Ga0102887, IMG submission 84504) | Estuarine microbial communities from the Columbia River estuary - metaG 1550B-02 | ecosystem: Environmental > Aquatic > Marine > Intertidal zone > Estuary | place: USA: Columbia River...
ACTACTACTGCATTGCAAACAGGTAAAATGATATTTGCAAACTATATTCCACCCGAAACAACTGGTAGTAGATTTATATCAAATGGTACTGCAACTCATTTAGGTGGCGGGAAATACGTATGTGTAGCTAACTTTACGGTCTCTCCTGGCGATTGGATTGTCGTAGAAGGTTTCATTAGTGGTGCTAGAAGATATGCTAGTTTTGCTATAATAGATACTTCTGAAGATATTGATGAGAGAACTGAGTTTTATGTAGATGAAGATGAACACGCATCATTCCTAAGTAGTGCTTCGTTCACTGGTAATCAGTTTGTTCACGTATATAAAGCACAAGGGTTAATAGGGTTTTTAAAGCTCACAAATTCATCATCTTCGACACAGTTTACTCTCGCAAACCTAGAAGGTACTAGATTGAGTGACGCAACAATGACAAATGATGTGCGTACTAATTATATGGTTTCAGCATATAGTGTCGCAATGGATGCGTCAGGTAATATCTCTTCACCTTCAAATGCTTTTACGCATTATAAAAAAGTCACTAAAACTGGCACTGGTATTACAACATCAAACATTTACAGTGGCGATAGTTATACACCACCTTCATCAGGAACTTGGATAGCATCTGTATATTCTCACACAGGATTGCAAGACTTATCTACTGAAGCGTCTTGTGGTGGCACACTAGGTCAAGAAGTTGTCAGTTCAAATACTTCATCTGTCACATTAGTAAGTGTAGACGGAGTTACTGTAGATCACTATGCACAGTTTGGTAACACTAGCGGAAACTTAACTTATACTAGTAGTTACATCCCAGATGGTGTGAAGGTTCAAAGTATAAGTGGTAATACAGTAACCTTTGATTCAACAATAACACCAATTCCTCAAAATGCAACAGTGGTCTTTATTAAAGATACTAATTGGGCTGCGAATACAGCAAAAGAGTATTGTATTCTTCCTCTTAATACTGCGCCACCATTTATTGGTACTGATGCTGGGTTAAGAACATCATCATCATCAGCACCGCAAAGCGATGCCGCTAACTATCCAAACTTTGTTGCAGAAGGCTTAGTGTTCTCTGAAGCAGAGTTTACTGATGTAGTATTAAGTAGTGCCACAGTTGCTTCTGGTGGAAACAAGTTAGACCTAACTGCAAATCCACAGTATAGCAAAACTGTTAATATTGAGTACGCAGGTACGACTTACAAGTTCTTAGTTGCTTAAGTCTTTACGAGCATAAAGAGAGTTGTTGATCCGTTATTAATTTTGATGGGGATCTTGTGAGACCAGTCCGTGATTGGTCCAGCTGGCGAAACTGTTGCCGCTGATGTTGACCAATCACCTCTGAACTCAGGCTTAGTGCCAGATACGATCATCTTACCGATCTGTGCGCTATCTGCTGTAGTTATGAGTGCTGTTTGACCACTTCCTCCAGTGCTAAAACTAGTCTCTGTGCCTTCAGCCCATGGGTTAGACGTATCACTGAATGCACGTTTAGCAGACTCACCTGTTTGAATATACAATCCAGGTACTGTGTCATCTGTAATTAGTTTGCTTTGCGTATTTAGAATACGAATATTACCTTCAAAAACTAAGTTCTTGCTGTTGAATATGGAGTCTTCGTAAGTTCTAGGTACACCAGTTTTAGCAAACTCTAATGAAGCGATACTACTATCTACTTCTGCGTAAACACCAGAAACATTAAAGTCATCAAATAATGAGATATCACCTTCTTCAGCACTTTGTCCTGCGAGTGCTTCATCGACAGATGGTATACGTGTCTCTTTGAGTAGTCTGATATTTAAAAAGGTTATTATATCTTTTCTACGTAGCCCTTTTAATGCACCTGCAAAACCACTTGTTTGTGTTGCACCAAGGGAATCTTTTATCTTAAATGTAGTCAGTGCATCTGAGTCAAATACCTCAAACTCTTTCTGTGCGCTGTCAAATCCTAAAGAAGCGCCTGCTCTTGCGTCTCTATCTGTAGTATTCTGATACGTTGTGATTATTAACTTAGTTCCATCTGAGTATGGTAGATATCCAGTTCCAGTGATAGTAATAGTACCATCAGACGCTACTGAATATGCAATCGCAGGAATCTCTGAGAAGTTGCGTAGGTTATTAGCGAACAGAATCAGATCACCTTCAATACCAGTCTCAATTAAGTTACTAAGTATTCGGCGATCAGATGCGCCATCGTCCGACTCTGCGAAGTTTAACGATAAGTCAAATCCTTGTGCTTCTGCCATTTGTTATACCTTTACCATTAGAGTAGAATGTTCCAACCAAAGCTTCTTAGATTATTTAGAGTTGCTAGGGAGTCTTCGCTTAAATCAGATTCGCCTACACCTCCTGATACGTTTTGACCTAACAAATTAACAGTTACACCTCTTCTTGGTCTAAGCTGATAGTTAGCTAACATATCAGAAAGAATGCTTTGTATGTGAGGTACTTGTAAGTTATTACCACTAACATCAAAGTTTCTTATATATCTTGCAGTTGACATACTAGTTGATATATAACCCGTGAAGTTATTGTTGTCAAGCTTTAAGTACTGTAGATTAGGACAGTTAGCAAAAGAAGGAATATCACCAGACAAAGAATTGCCGTGAGCATAGAACAAATAACAGTTGCTAAGACTTTGTGTTGGAAGACCAAACTGAAACTGATTGTTCTCTAGTCTGATGTATCTAAACGAACTATTACTAAACGTAGGTATCTGCCCAGTAAATCTACAGCCTTCTAATCGTAGATATTGTAGATTAGTACTGAAAGCAAAGTTAGGTATTGTTCCTGTCAAGTTTGTATTTCTCAACAACAAGTAATAAAGATTTCGAGCCTGAGTCATATTAGGCAAGAAGCCAGAGATATTTCTATTATCAAAAGCGTAAAATGTAGACATGTTAGTCGGTGTAAACACATTACTATCGCTAACAGTTCCGTCATTTGATGCGCTGTATGAATAGCCTGTAGAGCCAGAAGTATTACCGAAGAAGTTATCTCCGTGCCCTGACCAATTACCACCTTGTATGTAAACTGTACTTAAGTTAGTAGATCCACTAAATTCAGAAGTACCTAGTCCACCAGAGAAATTAGTAAATCTTAAATCGAGATATGTCAGCGCAGGTTTGTTTGAGAACTCTCCACCTAAGTTGCCAGTAATATAGCTATATTTAAAACCTACTTGGTTTAGTTTTTCTAAAGATCCAGTTGGTCCACCAGAAAACTTACCAGTTATAGTTCCAGCACTACCATAGACATATTGATGATAATAGCTTGTCAGATTAGTCATACTAGACACATCAATAATTGAAGAACTACCACCAGTAATAGAAATCGATCTCATAGAAGTTTGCGCTCTAGGGAACGTCAAAGCTGAAACACTATTACCACCAGCATCTAAGTGACCATTGAGACTTGTCCAACTTAAAGTCAAGTTCTGTATAGTGTTACAATTATGAAGATTGAATGGCAATTTTGAAGAAGTGTGATAGCTACAATCATAATTGACAATAGTATCTACAGCAACATCAGGGAATACAGTTCCACTAGGTCTTCTATAATTATATCTGTTATAGTAACCTCTCCAATACAAGTTCTTAAGACTTGTGAGATAAGTAAAGTCTATGCTATCGCTTGTTAAAAACGTTGCTTGAAGATTTAATGTCTCAAGGTTTGTCATAGATCCTCCAGCGCCATTACTGAAGAAGTTTGTCAAAGTAGTATTAACACCAGCGGCATTCGCTGTTCCAAACGTATTAACTCTCAGATTTAAATCTTTTAAGTTTGGTGTCAGAGCGCCATATAAAGCTGGTAGAGTTTCTAATCTATTAAAAGAAAAGTCTAGTGTCTCTGCATTAGATAGACTTGCTTGTGGTAAGTCTGTCATGTTTATACTTGACAAGCGTAAGTATTTTACGTAGTCTGGGTGAAAGTAAAATTCAATCTTGCGTGTAAGTGTGCGACCTGCTGGATCACGGAAAGTATAACCTGACTCTAAACCTACAGAAGACGTACCTGTTGCGGCATCTCCAGAATATGTGTGTAAGAAATCGTTGTGATTGTTTATGTTTTCAATACGCCAAACTGGTGCAATCTGCTTATTACCATTATAGGTAACAGGTAATTCGTCTACTTTATGATTGAATGATGCGTTACGAAATGTACCGTAAGCGACAAGAGGAATATCTCTCATCACATAGAAATCTGTGTCAGTGCCGTTTACATTAAACGTGACTGTATCTGTTGCAACTTCGGCAGGATATCTTTTTGCCGCAGGTGCATATGTAGTAGCCAAGCTATCTAGTTTAATTTTTCCACCTAAAATCTCTACGTCACTACCATAAACAATTGGTGTGTTTGCGTCTACTGTACCAGTGCCGATTGATGACCACGAAGAGATACGTGAAGTTGAAATATCAGCAGAGCGTGGTGAGTTTCTAGCGTAATCATAAAACTTGTATTTGATAGCACCCGCTCTTAGCTGATCGTTAACGTCTGCATTGAACTCCATGTTTAGATCAAAGACACGGTTTGTAAAGTCTAATCTATTACCCGTTGTCAGTAGTTGTTCAATTCTACCACCAGAGCGACTAAGTGAACCAAGTTCTTTTTGAGCGTCTAGTGTTAGATTGGATATGGTTCTAAACTCTGTACTAGTGATACCATCGGCACCTCTAGATATACCGTTTATGATATCTAAATCGTCTGGATTCAACCCAAGATTAGTCAACGCTTTATTATCATTGATAATATCGTTTAAAAAGAATCCTGTATTTAACCCTCTGTAGATAGTAGCCATTTATTGTTCCTTTACAGTCACAGCTAATTCAACATCTCCACCAGCATTACCTGGTCCCACTGCGCTTGCAGAAAGATATATTGCTTTATTATTTAGAAGACCTCTAGTCAATCCTTTTCTGTCTTGTCTAAAGATATTATCTAAATCGACTTTAACTGTCTGATTTGCGCCCACAAAGAACGAGTTGATCATAACACCTGGACGTAATGGCTGTTGACAAGCAACGTCAAATGCAACTGCCGATAGTCTGTCTTTTTCATTAAATGATGACGGTAGAAGCTGATCAGATTGACCAGATACGCCCGTACCAAGTGTTGGGTTAGCAACAGGTGATATGCCACTATTTGGACTATACAGCCAAATCGGAGTCTTAGTAAAGTTACCTGCTGGGCTTAGTTCTTCAACTACAATATTATTAATTTTGCAGTTATCCATCATTGCGATATAAGGGTACAGTGGCAGTACGTTAAAGTTAACTAATCGTGTTGTTTCAAACTGTAGGTTAGTAAACTTTTGAGAGCCGTCTGAATTATAAGACTTAACTTTAAAATCGTCAGTCAGTTTTAGTTGTGCTGATTGAACATGAGTTACGCTTGATATACCTTTAGCCGCCGCTAGGGTTGCAACATCGCCGCCTACATATGCGTGAATACTACCTGCATTTGAGAACGCTATAGATGTATAGTATACACCAAGTGCTTCTGATTGTACACCAACTTCAACAGCATTTGCTAATGCTCTTGTTACTTGTAAGCCACTGTCTAGTGCGCCCACATTTCCTTCATCTGGTGTAATATTAGGACCTGATCCTTCAAAAGTTATCAAATAGTCTCCAGCAAAGTCGCCAGTAGTTTCTTCTACAATAGAACCAGCAACCTTGAAGTCAACAAGAGTTATCTCACCAGTAACGGCTGAAATGCCGCCTGAGTTATCACCTTGTGGTCTAGGTAAACGTGGGTCAATAAGAAATTGATCACCAAAGCTTGGTTCCCACTCAGTTAACTCTCTCTTTTTTAAGTCAAGTCTAACACTAGAGTTAGACCATATAGCGTTAGGATTTGCGCTAAAGTTTATCTCTTCTGGTGTACTCACTCCGTCATTAAACTTAAGCTTATCATTATCATTAGTATCGATGAAAGGTTCTTTTTGAGTAACACCTATCATAAAGTCAGCACTATGTCTGCCGTTTAAATCAAGAGGTCTAGGATTTAAAAAATGTATTTTAAATTTAGTAGAATTGATAGGTATGCTTGATGCCGCAACATCATTAAAGTTTGTGATACGTGCATTGAACACTGTACCAGTCTTTGGTTTGAAAATGAAGCTATCTGGATCATCTATGTCACCGTTTAACTTAATTGTTCTATCTTCTATTTGTGAACCAGTAGTAGGAGGTCCGAAGCTTCCACTCTTTCTTTTTAGATCAGCAACAAAAGCAGAGCCACCAGCATTACTTGGATTAAAGCCAAGATAGCACCCATACACCCCATCAGCGATCACGTGTGCGCCGTCATCAGTCTGTAAAAATGCAGGTGACACTGTACCAGTACCTACTCCTACACCTGTAGCATAGAATGTAGTACCTTCAGCACTATCAGCCGCACCGATTAGTGTGAAGTCTGTATCACCAGCCGATACGATTGCATATGGTCTACCAACAACAATGCTTGTTGCATTTACAGTTGCACCATTACCATCAAATTCAATAGAGTTTCCATTAACGTCAAATTTTAAATCTGCTGTATATGAAGAAGTGGTATCCGTTTGAAGACCAGGCGCATAGTAGTGATGATGCCCATCAGGCGAGCCTGTGACTTCTTCTATATCAATACGCACATCTGCATTAGTTGTCACAGATATTTGATTTGGATAAGATTTTTTAAAGTTAGTTAGAGCTATACCATCAGAATTAAATATCTTCTCTTTAGGTATAACACCCATGATAGGACTACGCTTAGTAAATTCTTTTGTATCGCCGCTAACAGATGTCAGTCTGATAGTTCCTTCATCGCCACCGTCAATATAGTATGATGACCCATACTTGTATAGGTATAGAGGCTGTTCTAACTGAGATGTCTCTGGTGAGTAAATAAAGTACTTGAATTTAAAATCTGGATTTCGTAGACAAGGTTCACCAAGACCGTTTTCGATTACAAGTGTATGCATCAAAACCCAACGTGCTTCACCATTCCCAGAAGGAACGTATGCATAGAACTTAGCACCAATAGCTCCGTACCAAGAGAATTCGATTTTGTACATCGTCACTTCTTCGTAAGTCAAAGTGTATCCACTTGGACCAGTACCGTCTAGTCTATCACCATTCCAGTTTTCTCTTTCGATAGCTAGTTCGTAGTGTGTACCTCTAACGCCATTACGTTCTGGTTGAACAATTTCATCGTTCTTTAATCGTACAGGAAATACTAATTTTTCTGCCGCTATCGCTTCTTCAACATCTGCATAACCCATACGCAATGCTTGAGTATGATTGAATTGTGTAGCATTACCTGGGCTTTCAAATAGCGAGATAACTGATCTACGAACAATGTTTAGTTTAGTACCACGAACTTGAATCATATATTCATCAGTATCGTTTGATGTACCGAATTCAATAATGTTATCTTCTGATCTTAGGTCAGTCTTTAATCGTACACCATACGTAAATCCTGATACACGACCAGGCTGATATCTAAATGATCGTTGACTTTCAAGTACACCAAAGCGTTCTGTACGAGATCCACTGCCAGCTACTGTTAATTCTTGTGTAAACTTTCTGAATGATTGTACAAGACTACTAGCACCAAATGGTACTGGTTGACCAGCAACTTGCGGAAACATTGCTGTATTTCCGTCTTTAATTCTTTGCCAAAATGCAGTCCATCTTTCTATCTGATCGAATGAATCTTGAGGATCATCTCCATAGTCAACATCGTATGCGGCGGCTGTATCTCCTGATACATTCGTCATCTGTGCTGGATCAGTCTCAGTACTGTATGTTGATGTGATCTCACGATTTTCAACAGTGTCAGCAGTGACACCGTTTAGAATTTTTATGTTCTCATCTAAGAAGTTTTGTTTTGCGAATAGTGGATACTGTACTTTGTAAAGAGTGTGTAGATATTTACCAAAAGCAACAAAACTCATATACTCTCTAAAAGATGACGTTGCTGGATTGCCGCCACTTGGTCCACCTGGAAAGTTGTACTGTGAAGGATAGGAATATAAGTATAGACCTTGTTCTTCAGATGCTTCTTCAAATCTAGGTGCGCTTCTGCGACCAAAGATAGGGTTCTCTTTTCTGTACCATTCACTTGGGGCGCTTGATGGATTGAATGTGTAGTAGTTCCAGTTATCTTCGTCTAACCCATACACAGCAACGTCTGAGAAGAGCGACAACTGCTCCTCAGCACGTGGTATGCCTAATAGTGATGATGATACTTCAGATTCACCAGGAAACTGTTCTTCAACTGGAACTGTCTCAGATTTTGGAAAATGCTTAGATGCTCTATATGCAACGAAACCATTTCCCGTTGGATTATTAAAGTTTGGTGTAATTGATACCGTATTATTGGTAGCATCAATACCAGTAATCTCATAAAAATAACCTTGGGGCTCATATACATTACTGGGATCAGCAGGCGATACTGCATTTTGATCGATAGGGTTATCTAATGTTGGATAGTAGTTTACAGAGTTAGGTATAAAAATGTACTTGACATTAAGTAATGCTTGAGATACAGTCTTACCTGAAGTCCATGCGGCTCCACCTAATTCAGTAACGAATGTTATAAAGTTATCACCATTGGTAGCTTTGAATGTGCCATCAATAGTATTAGCTCTATTCTGCCCACCACCAGTTACGCTTATAACTTTAGCTGTCGCATCTGCGTTGCCTGTTGTTATAGTGAACGTATCATCTGGTTGATACCCTGTACCAGGATCTTCAACTGCAACAGATGCAATTGCACCAGACCCATTTACAATGTACGATATTACTAACCCAGAGCCAGTGCCTGTAGTTGTAGTAGTTGCAATACCACTACCGTTTACAGTATAACCTGTTCCACCACTTGCGAGTTGGATACCAGTTGCACCACCAGTAATGTCATCTCGATATTCGCTAAGAACTTCGAAATAAGGTGCTGGTGACGCAAGGTTGTTTACGTGGCTTGATAAAGATTGTTCTGCTTGAGTAAAAATACCCAACACCGCATCCTCTGCTGTTCGTAGAGGATTGCCTGCGGCGTCTATTAAGTCTGCACCAAATATATCTTTAAGTTGAGGATACTGTTTGGTAACGGGTGATGGGACTTTATCAAATCCGATCTTTATCTGTTTTGCCATGACTTACTGTTCTTCCCATGTTACACCTAAGCTTATATTGTCTTCAGCACTCCCAGAAGCAGTATCAGAATCCACTGCAAAGTAAAGTGTGTCAGCAACGTCGGTTAATGGAAATGACAGATAGTCTTTATTATAATCGAAGAATGCCGACAAATCCAATTGTTCTGTACCTTGTTGTAGATACAGTGTAGCAATATTTATACCTGTTCCAGGAATAGGTACTGCGGTATTGTAAGCGATAATAATAGAACTTAGACCTTCTGTCTCAGTAGTAAGTCTTGTATCTTGATACGCCGAGCCATCAGAGTCGTAACGACCATCTGCTAAGAACTCATTTGCAAGAAGAGTAATAACACCATTAAACGTTTGAAGTACTTCAAAGTAATAATTGTCAGCGTCTTTATACAATCTACCGAAAGGTGTGATGTCAGTGATACCATCTAGCTTCGCTTTGAACCATCCGTAAATGCTTTCACCATTCTGTAGATATGTTCCACCTGTTTCAGTAGGAGCAGTATCTGGTGGAGTCGAAGGACTCAACGATGTAGTCGAAAGCGGGAAGTTCTGCGAAGTAATAGTATGCTGTGCCGCTAATGTAAACGTCTTACCTGTGATATCAACATCAGTTTGGAACGTAGGAGTCTTCTTCATACGCAATCTAACTGGGTTGTCACCTAAGTTAGCAGAAGATAGCTTAGTTGGATAAACCTGTACACGGTTACGTACAGAGTTAGATTCCACTGTTGATAGAATGTTCTGCTTCGTCTCTAGTCCATATACATTGTTAGCACGATCAGGTAGCAATACGATATTGCTTTGACCACCAGGCTGTGGTGTAGAAGATAGCTCTAGCTTATTGTTCGCTACGTCAACCCACTTCACGTAGATACCTTGATCTCGTTTATCAGTAGTCTTGATTGACGCACCCATAAAGAATGTAGGATCTACACTTGTAGTTTCATTAGGTAGAACTACTGGATTTGCACCAGCATTTCCACCCATCGATGTAGCATTAATTATAATTGTGTTGTCGCTTGATTGATATCCTGCTGAACTGCCACTATTAGTAACTGACCACTGCTTACCATAAGCTGGTACAACATCATCATTGTTGTGTGAGTACAATCTTACTGTACCTCTGTCACCACCATCGATGTAGTATGAAGCACCGTACTTAACGATACCATGTGATGCGTTTCCGTATCCTGTATCTGCTAGAACTTGTGCGGCTGATCCCAGTGCTGATGCACCTGGCTCTTCGCCATCACCTCTAGTGAGATAGTCACCACCACCGTAAACATTATATGTGATAGGCAATGTAGCATTACCAAGAGATGCAATCTTTAACTGATTCGATGCTCTCAAGTGATGTACACGTACCCATCTTGCTTCACCGTTATCTACTGGAACGTATGCTAAGAACAATGCACCAACAGCACCGTACCATGAGAATTCAATCTTAAGCATGGTAACTTTAGTAAAGTCGAAGTTGTATAGTGATACACTTGGCTCACCGTCATTGTACAGTTCACCAGGTCGTGTTCTAGACCCGCCTTGTCCTGTAGCAACGTCTGAGTAAACCATTGAGAATGCGCTGTCTGCGCTACCGTTTCTACCATCTAGCTTATCGTGTGAGAAGCGAGTTCTTGGTACACGATATTCGTAAACACCGTAGAATTCAGGCTTGACGTTATTTTTAATCCAGTTAATGTATTCTGGAGTAAAGTTAACTTTATCAATCTGAGTTCTAGTTTGTGTAGCAAAAGCAGTATCACCTTGACCTGCGATTGGAACTGTGTTAATATAACCAACTCGTGGTTGTACGCTAGTAGACGATAAGTTCTGATCAATCTGATATTGATATGGGAACATCATACCTTTAGGTAGAGTATCGTTTGCAATTGCACGTGCTGTACCATAAGGATCGTTGTTACTTACATAGTAAGCAGGATCATATTCCTCAGGGAAGATGAATGGGTTAACGAGAATGAACTTTTCAACAGCATTAGATGCTGGGTTCACTGCCGTTCCTGCGCCATCAACCAATGTGAATACATTACTCTTTGGACCAATAACTGATTTTACTTGATAGATTGTGCCATTTACAAGATCACCGTTATTTGTACCTACGTACTTAACGTGTTGACCAAATGTAATCACACCTTTTCCTGGTGCAAGTTCAAAACTTAATGGTGGTCGTAGAGTGGAATCATTAGATGCGGCGTCTGCGTTTGTGAACACGACTTTAGCAGTAATTGATTCTTGCTCTTTTAATAGATTGCTATCATATACGCCACCGTGTACCATAAGTAGACCGTCACGCTGAGTAACTAAGTTACCTGCATAGCCTCTTGGACCAATTGTAGGGCTTAGAACGTCTTCAACATCAAAGTTAGCAATAACTCTATCTGACAATGTACCTTGCTTGGCATATTGTGCTGTAGCAGATGCATAACCAAACTTAGTTGATAGATCGTGTTGCATGATTTGCTTCAGGTGATCATGTCTTGCTTTCTCTGAAACTGATTGAGAAGCAATAGCTAGACCATCGCCTCTTTGGTACATAGACATGTTGTACTTTGTTTCTGCATCTCCACCACCGGCAATATCATTTCTGAATCCGTCAATGATATAACCAACGTCTCTTTGACACTTATTCTTCACTTCACGTAAAGTAAAGTCTCTACCGTCTTTTGTGTAGATTATATCAGCTTCGTTTGTAGTAGCTGTACCACCAATAGTTTGATATGCGGCTAGTCCATTATCACCTTGATAAGGAGTTGTACCTTTATTGTATGCTGATACGTAGTATGACCAGAATGGGATCTTCGTATCATATACTGTGTCGATCAAACCACGTGAGCCTAATGAAATGCCTGATGGCGTACCACTAGTTGAGAATGTAAACTGTTGTACAAGAGTGCTTCTAATAGCACCACCACTTCTTGACCCAGTTGTAGATGCACCGTTAAATGCGGCGATTACTGAATCCAAGAG
>Ga0102887_1001145_pt1 | contig 12077 bp, 8 predicted proteins | sample Colrivmet1550B02_FD_84504 | JGI IMG/M metagenome (GOLD analysis project Ga0102887, IMG submission 84504) | Estuarine microbial communities from the Columbia River estuary - metaG 1550B-02 | ecosystem: Environmental > Aquatic > Marine > Intertidal zone > Estuary | place: USA: Columbia River...
GGTAGCCAATGTGAATCGCTTTTATTTTTAGTATAAATTAGTTTCAGTATTCAAATGAACCTTCCCTTAAAAAAATACAGCTCCATTTTCTGGACTTTGGGCTTCCTGATATTGAGTGCAAATACTTTTGCTCAATCTTCGTATTACTGGACCCAGAACTTTAATACCGAATCTTCTCTTCTCGCTGGTGCTGTTGTTGGTGGTAACGCAGGTGCAAGTGCGGTATATTATAACCCTGCTCTAATCAATCAAAAGGAATCTAACAAGCTTGCTTTAAGTGCAAATTTGGTTTCATTAAAATCTATGAAGCTGGACAACCTTGCAGGAACTGGTGCTGATTATAGAGCGCTGAAATTGCAGTTTCAACCCAAGTTTATTTCTTATACCGGTGTGTCAAAAAAAGACTCCAAGTTAATTTACGAGTTAGCATTTCTTGTGCCTTTGCATTTAGATGTGGAATACAACTTTGTCAGTAATCAAAATTTAGACATTATAAAAAGACTTGACGGTAATGAAGATTATTTGGGTGAATTAAACTTCAAGAATGCGTATGATGATTACTATGTTGGAGGTGGAGTTTCGTATAGATTATCAGATAGAATATCTGTAGGAGGAAGTGTTTTCATTTCGTACAAACAGATGGATTATGCCGCTGGCCTTGATTTAAAAGCTCTTCAAAACTCTGATACGGTTTATTCAAACGGAGCTCCAGAACCTTTTTACATTGCTCAAAACTCATATTCTGAAAAGTTAGAATATACGGATGTAAGTTTGGTAACGAAGCTAGGTGTTCATTACAATTCTCCAAATGGAAGATGGGGATTTGGATTGAATTTAACCTTACCTAATCTAAGAGTATATGGTTCTGGAGATGTTCAAAAAGAATTTTACCGCTCTAATGTTTACGATGATTCTGAAGATGAATTCACAAAAGATTTAGCGTTTACTAATATTCAGGAAGAAATTAAAACTCAAATAAAAGATCCACTCTCTTTGGCATTTGGATTCCAATATAGAAGCCCGAATGAAAATCACTCTATCTTTTTTACAACAGAGTACTTCTTTGCAATTGACAAGTACGCAATGCTGGAAACAATTGATAACATCAGTATTGGAAACTTGCAGTTTGAAAATACTTCTAAGGTTATGAATTTTAATGCAGCCGCTGGTCAAGTGTTTAATTTTGCCATTGGACTGGATCAATTTATTAGCGATAAATTAACTATAAATGGAGGGTTTAAAACTGATTTCAATGCCTTTGTTGGAGACCGACAAAAAGTAATCGGATCTCAAGATATTGAGCCTATTTTGAGTTCAGTGGTTTTTAACCAGTATCACATAATAATAGGTCCTAGTTTCAAAGTTAAAAAATTCGGAGTTGTTTTAGGTGTGCAATACACACGGGGACGGAACAAAGATTTGTATAACCTAGCTTTCTTTAATGAACCGATCGAATATAACCCAGAAACAAATCAATCATTGCAGGGGGTCCGCCAGCAGAATATGAATTTGAGGTACAACGAAATAAGTATCTTCTTCGGAATTACCTATGGTTTAGGGCGATAGGCGAGAAGTCATCCTTAAGCGCTTTCGAAGATTGTCGATTTCTGTAATTATTCGAAGACTTTTATTGTTATTGATTTAACTAAGTAGTGTAACCCTCAGATAAAAAGCGAGTAACATTGATGAGATCCTGAGTGAAACGTCATCTCTATATTAGCACTATCAATAAGCCTTAAACCAAACCAAACCTAAACCTTAAAAAAGCCAATTTGAATTTCAGATAGGCTTTTTTATTGTCTTAATATTTAGAAATTTCTTTTTAGTTAAAGAATTGAAAATGTTACCTAGAGTCAATTAATGAGTAACATAAATGAAGGTTTGTGTCAAATACCGGCTTTATATTAGCATTCACAATAAACTTAATAACCAAGCTTAACCGACCAACCAAAAAAGTCTCTTGATATTCTCAAGGGACTTTTTTAATGCCAAAAAATGGAATAAGTCTCATTAAAACTAGAATCATTTTGCACAGTGTTCATTAGATTGCGGTGATGAAAGAGCAGTCTTCAATTGGCTTGAAACAAAACATCAAACAGTTTTCGTTGTTGGTGTTGGTCAATGGTTTTGTCGGTGCCATGATTGGTTTAGAGCGAACAATCTTTCCTCAATTTGCTGAAGAATATTTTGGTGTAACCGCTGTTACTGCAGTTCTTGGTTTCATTGTCGCTTTTGGCTTTTCTAAAGCAGCGGCCAATTATGTGACTGGTAAACTTGCGAATAGATTCGGACGTAAGAATATTTTAGTTTTGGGTTGGCTTATTGCTATTCCCGTCCCAATTCTATTGCTTTTCGCAAATTCTTGGAATGTTGTCATTCTTGCAAATGTCTTGTTAGGAATAAGTCAGGGATTTACTTGGAGCAGTACCGTGGTCATGAAAATAGATTTGGTGGGAGAAAAAGACCGAGGTTTTGCGATGGGGTTAAATGAGTTTGCTGGATATTTTGCAGTGGGTGTAATGGCTTTTGTTACGGGATGGTTAGCCACTGAGTATGGTGTAAAGCCTTATCCCTTTTATTTAGGTATTGGGATTGCAGTTTTTGGGTTGATCATTTCTTGGCTATTCGTTAGGGATACGCATCATTTTGTGAAATTAGAAGAAGAGACCAATACCAATGAAAAACATGAAAATATTTTTATTCAGACATCTTTCAAAAACAAAACTCTAAGCTCAGTCACACAAGCTGGGTTAGTAAACAATTTAAATGATGGCATGATTTGGGGTTTGCTCCCCATTGTGTTATTGTATTTTCAGTTCAGCCTTGAGCAAATTGGATTGGTGGTTGCTGTGTATCCTGCCGTCTGGGGAATTGGTCAGTTGTTTACCGGTAAAATGTCTGATCACTTTTCTAAAAAGAAAATGTTGTTCTGGGGAATGCTCTTGCAAGGTGTGGCGATTTTGGTCATGGCCCAATCAAATGACTATGGCATGCTTATTTTACTTTCTGCTGGTTTAGGTTTAGGAACGGCATTGGTGTACCCTACATTTTTATCCGTTATAGCGGGAGCAACCCGCCCGCAGCAGCGTGCGGAAAGTGTTGGTATTTTTAGATTGTGGCGTGACTCCGGTTATGCCTTTGGCGCATTGCTCTCAGGAGTTGTTGCGGATGCCTTTGGAGTAACGGTAGCCATGCTTCTTATTGGACTGATTACTATTCTTTCTGCTCTGGTCATTCAATTGAGAATGCCTTCAGACAAGATTTAGTTACATAAACTTTGAAAACTCTTACAGTTAATCAAACAGATCTTATAAGTTCCTTCTAGAATGAGCAAAAGAAAAGATAGCTTTGTCTAAAGCGTAGTTTTATGGGAAAGCAATATAAAAGTTGCCAAAGTTGCGGAATGCCATTGAAAAAAGATCCTGCAAAAGGAGGAACAGAAATGAATGGCAGCAAGAGTTTAAAATATTGCAGTTATTGTTATCAGCAAGGTTCATTTACACAACCAAGTTTCACAGCTGAAGATATGCAGGCCTTTTCAAAAAGTAAAATGCAAGAAATGGGATTTCCAGGTTTTTTAGCTGGTCTTTTTACAAAAGGAATTCCGCGTTTAGATCGTTGGAAAGATTCGAATCACTAGTAAATAAACGTCATCTTTTTACTTTCGATAAGCGCTCCATCCACGTAAAGTGAATAAACAAAGTTGCCTTCTATGCCGTAGCCATGCTCGTAAATAACTTCATTCATTCCTTTTGAAACTTCTGTTTCGAGTTCTTTAATAACTCTTCCATCCAAACTAGTAATTTTTATTACCGCCTGCTTGCTTTTTTCCGTTGGAACGTAAAACCCAATTGCTGTGCTTTCATCAAAAGGATTCGGTTTGTTCTGAAGAAGGATGAATTCATTTCCACTGAGTTCATTTTCATCAATAGAAATTTTAAAAATTGCCTGCTCCTTGTTCGCCAGACTTTCAATGTTGTTATTGTCTACCGCCATCAAACTCACAAATGCGTTTCCGGTTAGACCGGGATTAAGAATTGCCGATGAGCCAGTAAAAGTCATGAGTGTATCAAAATCCCAGCCTGTTGTTCTGAAGCCAACTTTATAGGTACCGTAACTATACGGATCGTTCACAACAATTTCTAAATCTCCATTTACTGGAGTAATAGTGTAATCAGGTTGTTCAGGTCCTAAGGCCAATGCGGTAATAGCAGCTCCATTTATTACTGCATTTCTTGCTAGGTAATTAAAATCAACGTAAAAACTATCGAGTACGTTATCGTTGTCTGTGTCTACTCCTAAAATGTCATCCGAAGTGTGTTGTCTATCGTGGTAATTTGGTCCAACCCCAGCGTTACCGTGCTCGTGGGCAGATGTAAAACGAATGGCTGGAATGTTGTTTTGACGAAATGGAATGTGGTCACCACCTCTTCCCGTGCGGTCTTCAGACGTCATAAGTGTAACGAGCATTGGTACATTAACTGTGGAGATTAATTCATCTAGGTATTGTAATTTTATAAAGCGCGTTAAGCATTTGTTTGTGCTGTTGTAGCCACCGCCTGAAAATAAACGCACTTGTGTGCTGTCTATTAAATCCTTGCCTGGACAAGAAGGTGCAGAACTTGTCTGACCACAAATCACGCCTCCAATAACATCGTTGTTCAGAACAGCTTCTACAGAAATGTTTTCTTGGGTTAGAAAATCCGCAAACGCACGAGCACCCAATAAACCTTGCTCTTCGCCAGTAGTGGCCATAAATACGAGAGTTTGTTTAAAACTGTAAAAACTCATGACTCTTGCTAATTCAATAACTAAAGCAGTTCCCGAACCGTTGTCTTCCATGCCATGGGCTGCGCAAGCCGTATCGCACGATGTTTCACAACGGCTATCAAAATGCCCTTCAATAATTATTATGTCTTTGTTAATCGTGTCCGATCCCGGTAGAATGCCAAGAACATTTTTATGGCGCATCATGCCGCAGATATCTTGGTCAAAAGAGAAATAGCTAGTAATTAATCTACCGTTTTGAAAGTTTGAAAACTGGGCAAACTTCTGATGAATGTATGCTCTTGCTGCTCCGATTCCGCGACTAGCGCTAAGGGTGTCTGAGCCTGTATTTCTAGTTTCAAAATCATCCAATCTTTCTAAGTAAGATTTTAGCGAATCTGCGCTTACGTTGGCGTTAATATTCTGGATAATAAAATTTGGATTGCTAACTGGAAAAGCAGGCTGGTATGCTGACGGATCGAAATTGCCTTTGAGAATGTTTTTTGCAACGGGATTACTCAAGTGCAAATTGGTTTGTGAGAACAGAAGACTTGCAGAAAAACTGAAAAACAAAATAAATACCTTCTTCATAATCACAACGCTTTAAAAATTAACAACAGCGGAAGTTAAGAAGAAATGGCTCGAACAGTGATTTTAACGAATCTATTGGTTGAAAATGAAAATGCTTTTTCCTTCAGACATGTTCTCACTGTAATGTTGTATGGCTTTATTTATGTCGTCTATGGAATATCGATTAGAAATATTAGAACTCAAAGTGCCATCTGCAATAAGCTTTTGAACTTTTCGTGTGGTCTTAATTAACTTCAATTTCGATTGCTTTGAAAACCAAAATGCTAAATGAAATCCTTCCAATTTTTTTCCAAAACGAATAATCGGAACGGGGTGGACTTCAATCATTTCTCGAGTTAGAGAAGCGTAGGAAACCAACGTTGTTTCGTCAGGTGCTTTGCTTAAAAGTAGGTTGGAAAAGGCTCCGCCCACAGCGTCTAAAATTACGGTTGGTTTATGTAGTTTATATTCCCTAGATAAGTCTTCTTTAAAACTTTCTAAAGATGAGTTGAGTACAATTTCTGCCCCAAGAGCTTTTAATTCTTCTACTTGTGCTTCGCGTCTCACAATATTAATCAGCATCAAGTTTTCAATTTTGGCTAATCGAATCAGCATTTTACCAAGTGCTCCCGCTGCCGCTGTATTTACAAAGGCTTTGCTTCCTTTTTCTTTTACGGTCTCAACTAAAGCCAATGCCGTTAATGGATTGACAATGGTGCTTGCCGCTTGTTCATCGCCTAAAGCTGAAATTAGTGGGATGCAATTTCCAGCAGACACTTTCATGTATTCTGCCCAAGTGCCATCTCCAGTATCTGAGGCCGAACAAGCGACTCGTTTTCCTAAAACAAAGTTGGCCATAAATCCTCCACCGCTTGCTACGACTAAACCAGAACCTTCTAGCCCTGGCACATAAGGATACGTTTTACGGTGTGGATATTCTCCAGTGAGCATTGCCAAGTCTGAAGGATTCACAGGAGCTGCCATCATCCTTATCCAAACTTCTCCTTTTTTGAGTGGACCTATTTCATGCTGCTCAATTTCTAAGGGAGCGTTGTCTCCTTTTAAAACTGCGGCTTTAAATTCTTTTGGTAAACGGATGTTTTTTGAAACTTTCATGTAGCTGTCTTGCCGTTCAAACATAAGATATATTCAAAGATATTTTGGCTGAATACCTACTTGCTTAATTCCTCGTTTTAAAAACTCATGTTAACTGCCCTTTCTTATTTTTGGCCAAACTTTATTAATGAATAAACGGCTTCTCTTAATCTTAATTTTTGGCTTCTCTGCGCTATTGCTGAAGGCTCAAGATTCTACAGAAGTAAAAGTCTATAGTGCGCATCAAATTCGCACACTGTATACAGAGTACAAGACAATTGACTCTGCTTTGCGACCACATGAATACGAGCGTTTCAATGAATTTCACGCGGATAGAACCCATTATTATAATAATGGAAATCTGGCCGCCAAGGGTCATTACAAAGTTTGGCATCTCAATGAACGGTATAACTTATTAAAAGGGTTTGGAGATTTTGGATACATGAACATTCTAAATAGAGTGGAAGATGTACCCATTTTAAACGTGAAAAGTCCGATTGCCGAATTGCATTACATGAATGTATATAGGCAAGGAAATCACTTTGGGGGATATTATTCTCAGAATATTAATCCACAATGGAATTTTTATCTCGGCTTCACACGAACACACTCTCAAGGCTTTTATTTAAGACAAGAAAATCGATACGATGATTTCGATTGGTCTACACATTATAAATCTCAAGACAATCGCTATAAAGCCACAGCAATTGTAATCTGGCAGCGCACAAGAAATGAGGAAAATGGAGGGTTGCGAAACCCAGAAGATTTCGTAAATAATGCAGAAAGCAGACGAGAGCTTTTAAGTGTTTACCTTGAAGATTCAAGAGGGATTAGTCAAAAACTCAACGTAAAGTTGAATCATCAATACATGCTCTTTGCTGAAGATTCTGCCAACGAATCGGGATTGGCCATTTACCATGAATTGGATTACTCAGACAAGTATCATGTTTTTGAAAGTTCGGATACCTTCTGGGAGAATTATTATTTCTCAAACATTACTTACGATTCTACTCGGTTTAAGAACCTGTACAACGAGGGCGGTTTAAAATGGGATATAAATAGTAAATATATTCAGAGTATAAGTGGCGGTGTATTTTACAATTTGCACAATTACAAAAGCGAATATTTTAATCGTCAAGGCAATGAGGTTGGAATAAATGCAGAGCTCAATGGGCTTTCTGGAGAGCAATTAATTTGGAATGTTCGCGGAAGTTACTTGCTTGGAAATAAAAGTTCAGCAGCACTTTCTGCCAGCTTAGACTACCGTTTTGAAAAGAGCCAAATAGGTGGTTTTGCACAATATAATAGCATACAGCCTAACTATTTTGAGGAGACCTATTTTGGGAATAACATTTTATGGAATAACCGCTACGACAAGAATAAAAACAAGACTGAATTTGGGGCAAACTTTGCCTATTCAGATTGGTTCAAAATACAAGGAGGTTATACGTTGCTCAGCAGCTGGATTGTAATGAACACCGAGGCCATGCCAGTTCAATTGAGTGACGATATTTCCATGGTTAATCTGAAAGCTTATTTACGACTGTTTAATAAAGCACCTGTAAAAATTGACGTTCATGCAGCTTACAATAACATGTTAGCTGGAGCAAGTTATCTTCGATTAGCACCAGTGTCATTAGAATCAAAAGTGTTTTATGATTTCAAGAGTTTTAAGTCGGCTTTATTTGGGCAGCTGGGTGTTAGTGTAAAATATTTCAGTAGCTATCAATCTAATGCGTATAATCCGGTTAACGGAAGTTATTTTTTACAGAACGATGCTGAAATCGGCAACTTCATGTATGTAAATGCCTTTGCGATTTTCAAAATTAAAACCCTTCGTCTTTTCATTGCTGTAGAAAACTTACTTCAAGGCGTTTTGCCTTACGATTATTTCAGTACCCCGTATTATCCGCTTAACGATAGAACGTTTAGAATTGGCGCCAAATGGCGATTTTTTAATTGATACGTTTTACGATAAAAAAGGCGTCTTCACCCCTGCTCTGATACAGCGGCATAAAGATTCTGCCATCCTGAGGCGCACGTATATATTTGCCATTGAGTTTGGCTAAAAGTTCTCCTTTCTCTATTTTTTGAAAATTCACGAACCCAGCAATCATCTCAAATTTATCATCAGATTTTAACTTTAGATGATGCGTTATTTCAAATTTCTTATGAGGATCATCACTTAATCCGTTGATGAGTTCGAAATGAGCATTGAAATTTGGAACATCAGATTTTTTTAAAGCTTTTGTATTAACTAGCGCCATCCAGATTAAGGCCTCATGTTTTTTAACTGACATGAACTCGTCATGTTGTCCAGATTCGAAGATGATTCCGTGAAAATTTCGATTTTCAAAATAGTTGAGCATAGTGCCAAAGAGGTACTCGTTTACATTGATAATTACCGGAAGCGGGAAATTCATTACCGACTCAAGCATTTTATCGTTTTTATCCGCAAAAGCGAAAGGGATGGAAGGAGCAGAGGTCGTGTGAAGGTCGATGAAATAATGCTCTTTACCAGAAGCGGTGTTTTCAAAATCGCTGATCAGCTCATCGATTTTCATCATTTCTAAAATGTCTGGATTTAACTCATGGCCACCAAAACCCTGGTGATGCAGTTTCTCAAGGTTTTCATCGTACCACAATCTGTTCAGGTCGACAACAGAATAGCGTTTATAGTTGTTTAAAGCTGTGCGATTGCCTATAAAAGCTAAAAGGCTCCCATTAATTTGGATGTTGAGTTGTGCTATTTTATTAAAGACATTTCGGAGTGCTAAAACACCAGAGGGTTCATTTCCATGTATGCCAGCTGATAAAATCACAAAAGGACCATCTTCTTGGCCACAACATGAAAAGAGAATACGATCTTGTTCGCGGATGAATTCTTTTATCTCATTCCAAAAAATCTTATTCGTCATGTAAATGGAATTTTTGGGTGAGATGTGCAGCGCTCAAAATGTCACGCTCAGTAATCAATCCAACTAATTTTTTTTGAGATACAACAGGCAGGCAACCAATGTTTTTTTCAATCATAATCTTTATTGCTTCAGAGGTTGAAGTGTTTAGAGAAACGGTGACAAGATCAGACTCCATTAAGTCTTTTACCAGCAAAGATTCGTCCCAGCCTTCTTTTAATTTCTTAACTAAAAGCCTTGTAGAGATTATCCCTTTTAATTGGTGTTTTTCGTTTTCAACCATAATGTATCTGATGTTTTTCCAAATCATAACATTTGTTGCTAGATTCAAAATATCATCTTCTCTAACCGTAGTTAAATCGGTTTTCATCAAATGACTAACGGTATAAAAGTGTTTATGCGAATCACTCAGATTTATTTCTAATGGAGGCCACTTATGTACCGGTTCGTCTTTCCAGCTTAAATCATGTAAAGCACGTGTGATTCCCGTATTGGCTTCTTGACTCGTGCTCTTTTCTAATAAAGTGGTGAAATTTTTTTGAGTCCATTTTGCCCCTGTTTGCTTAAGCTTAACCCGCTGTTCAATTATCCCTAAATATTTTTGTACGTCTTCTCGGTCAATATTCATGGCGTTTAGACCTTCATGAGCCCATGGTAAAAGCTTTTCAAGAATCAATTTTTGAGCAGAAATTGTTTCATCAAACCACTTAAGGTTTGCATCCAATCCGTATTGTGCTGCCTTGTAGAAATTCTGACGCGCTTTGTCAAAAGGCATTTGCTCTTGTAAGTTGGCATGTCTAGAAGGCATCCCCATCATTAATCCTGTCCAAAAAGCCATATTGGCCATTTCATCAATAACGGTTGGTCCAGACGCCAAGTATCTATTCTCAATGCGCAAGTGAGGTTTACCTGTATCTGAAATGCCATAGCAAGCGCGATTCCAACTGTAGATAGTTCCATTGTGCAGGCAGAGGGCATGAAGTTTTGGAATTTCTCCTTTGCTTAAAGATTCCATACTATCGCCCAATTTATTGGGAAGGATCAGAGGGTTGAAATGTGCAATGTTTTCCTTGTACAATTCAGAAACCGACTTGTAAAGCCAGTTTTTTCCAAACGTTACACGAGGTTCTACCTCTCTTTTTATATGGTCGCTATTGCGGATGTCAATGCTTTGCTGAAAGAGTGCAATGCGGGTTTCGTTCCAAAGACGTTTACCCATGAGTAATGGTGAGTTACAAGCTGCTGCTAAAACAGGCCCCGCAATAAGTTGAGACCAGTTGTAGCGTTCTACAAATTTATCTTGCGGAATTTGTAAATGAACTTGAAAACTCGTGTTACACGCCTCGAAAAGAATATTAGGGTGTGCAGTCAATAATTCGTCCAATCCTTTAATGTGAATTTGGAAATTTGAATTACGCGTATCTTTTAATAGTTGATTCAAGGCTTCATACCTCGGGTTAGGGGTCATGCAATTGAAATTCAAATAATCCCAAGAAATGGTGGGTAGAATTCCAGTCAATAAAATTTTAGTTTGGTGGTCATTTCCAATGGCTTGAAGACGATTAAGTTTTTCTCGCAGCGTGCTTTCCATTTTTTGGAATGCATCATTTTTAAATTCAAAAGGAGGAAGGTTAATTTCCAAATTAAACCGACCGAGTTCTGTCGTTAAGAGGGGCTCTTTTGCTTCTTTAATAAAGACGTCATAGTTGAGGGCTGGAGACCAGTCTTTACTTACTAAGACCAATTCTTGTTCTGCTCCAATTCGAATAATGTCATTTTCAAACTGCTTGTTTGCGAGCATAGAATCGAGCGCATTGATATCGTTCAACAAAGCATTGGTAAAAGCCCGCTTGTCCCGCTCCGAGTTTAATTTTGAAATATCCTGTCGGCCCATATGAGTAGGTTTTAATCTACCCGAATGTAAAGACTTGACTTTGTATAAATTAGGAGATTTGTCACCTTTTTAGAGTTTAGAATATAAATGAGTAGAGATGTTCTCGGAAATGAAAGGAGGTAAGCAAGCTTCTTATATCAAAGGCTTTATCAAGATTAATTAATCATGATTTTTCTACAAAGTACATGTTTATTTGGCCTTTGTTTTTTGCTTCTTTTAATCCACGAGAAGTACATGTGTATGTGTCTTTAATCAGATCATAAGTGCTTTGTGATACATTTATTTTGCCAGGTTCAGAATTTTGCTCCATGCGTGCGGCCGTATTTACAGCGTCTCCCCAAATGTCGTATTGAAACTTTGTAGAGCCGACAACACCAGCAACAACGGGCCCTGTGTTTATGCCAACTCTAATTTGAAAAGCTGGACGTTTTAATGCTTCTCTTTCATTTTTTAAATCTTCTACTATTTTGAGGACATCAAAAGCAGCATTTGTGACATCAAAAGCAGCCGTTGTATTATCGTTGCTTAGGCCACCAGCCGCCATATAAGCATCACCTATTGTCTTTATTTTTTCGACACCATACCTTGCCATAATAGCGTCAAATTCTCTGAAATAAGTGTCTATCTCTTTTACAAGTTCTTCTGGAGTAAGCTTTTCTGCAATTTTTGTAAAACTCACAATGTCACAGAAAAAAACAGTTGCATTTTTAAATTTTTTCGCGGTAGTGTGTCCGTATTCTTTTAATTCGTTTGCTGTTTGTTTTGGTAAAATGTTAAGCAAAAGATTGTCCGATCTGTCTTTCTCTTTCCTTGTCAAACGGTATTGACGATAAACA
>Ga0102887_1001150_pt1 | contig 12044 bp, 7 predicted proteins | sample Colrivmet1550B02_FD_84504 | JGI IMG/M metagenome (GOLD analysis project Ga0102887, IMG submission 84504) | Estuarine microbial communities from the Columbia River estuary - metaG 1550B-02 | ecosystem: Environmental > Aquatic > Marine > Intertidal zone > Estuary | place: USA: Columbia River...
CATAATCCGAAAACATGGCCTCTTTTAAAGGCGGTTGTTGGATGAGCGTAGAGATGTAACGTTCATGCTGTTCAATAAGCGATTCAAAGGTTTTTAAATCCGTACAATTTAAGAGTTCTAAAGTCAAACTATTAAGCTCATAAAAATCAGGTGATTGATCCGCAGTCAGCGTTTTGTAGTATGCAATCCCATCTCGACTGTTTTGTTTTTGATTGCGATGTACAAAAAATAAAGACTCTATAAATGGAGGTGAAAACTTAACTATTTTGACTGTTGGTTCTCCTTCTTTTAATTGGTACAAAATTCCAGAATCCTCTTGTGCACAAGCAATGTCAAACCCACTTCCCCCAAAAGTCAATTCCAGTAATTTGAAAGCATCTACCTGAGCCCATTGAGCTAAATTATTGATTAAGGTAGAAGAGGAGCCAAGCCCCCAGTTTTCTGGAAATTCAAGAGTAGACGTTAATACATAACCATTGTGTACTTTAAACAGTGTTGGATTCAACAGTTGTAAAGCTTCTAAAACTTGTAATAAGCGAATTGCAATATCTGAAGAGTTTGATGTAGAAATTTTTAGAGTGGCATCAATCTTAAATACAGCTTCAAACCAAACAATTCCTTCATTGGAAATACTTTTCCAAAGTATTGTATTCTCAGAGTTAGATTCTACAGATAAAGATTGTCCAAATTTTGTAGGTAATGCTAGGGCCAAGGCACTATCTAAAACCGCATATTCTGCGCTGATCAATAATTTTCCATGGCTATAAAAGGTCTGCATTAGGCTCTTAGATTTTTAATAGCTTCCACAACTGCACTGTGTGTGACGTTATGGGTTTTGAAGTGCTCAATTAATTGTGCTTTTTCAACGTCATTGGCTTCAAACTGATTCAATATATTAAGCAAGTGCATTTTCATATGCCCTTGTTGAATTCCAGTTGTTGTAAGTGATTTTAAGGCCGCAAAATTTTGAGCCAATCCGGCTACAGCAACAATTTCCATTAACTCTTTAGCAGATGGATTTCCTAACAACTCCAAAGCTGTTTTTACCATGGGATGTAAGCCGGTCAGTCCACCAACAGTTCCAAGGGCAAGAGGCAATTCAATCCAAAATTTAAACATTCCATTTTCAATAGAGGCATGGGTTAAACTTGAATAACTTCCCGAGCGTGCTGCATAGGCATGTACGCCTGCTTCAACGGCTCTAAAGTCATTCCCGGTTGCCAACACCACCGAATCCACACCATTCATTATCCCTTTATTGTGCGTCACCGCACGGTAAGGTTCTACTTCCGCTATACGTACGGCTTGTATAAAAGTATCCGCAAATTCTTGACCCGAATACGCCTTTGTAGCGAGTTCATCAATTTTACAACTTACTTCTCCACGTACGAGACAATCAGGCACATAGTTAGATAAAATACTCATCACCACCTGAATGTCTTTAGAGCAGCTTTTAAAGGTCGTTGCAATTTGTTCCAAACAAGAATTAATGAAATTAGCACCCATAGCATCCTTTGTTTCAAATGTGATGTGTAATTGGTAATACCCTGAAAGCTTAGCTGTTTTGTCTACTAATTCGATGTCTAAAATTCCACCGCCACGTGCCTCCATGTTTTTGGTAATCGCTTTGGTTTGCTCAAAAAGTTGTGGTTTTATAGATTTGAAAAGAGACTCTAATTCAATAAACCCTTCATGAAACATAAAGTGAACTTGACCAACTTTGGTGGTCGAAAGCACTTCTGCTTTGAAGCCACCACGTTCCATCCAAAATTTTGCTGCATTACTGGCTGCGGCAACAACCGAACTTTCTTCGATGGTCATTGGAATGACATGCATTTTATTATTGATCAAAAAGTTTGGTGCCACCCCAAAAGGGAGATAAAAATTAGTAATCGTATTTTCGGTAAACTCGTCATGAAGCTTTTGAAGGACTGCATCCCTATTCCAATAACGTTCCAAACTGGTTTTCGCTTTTGGGTTGTTTTGAAAATGATTAGCGATTAACCAATCGATTTTTTCGGCTTTTGTAAATTTTGAAAATCCAGAAACGGAATTCTGCATGTGTGTCTGTTTTTGAAACACAAAGATACTATTCTTCATATTATTATGCAGCTGCAATTATTCAAATTGCGTATTTATCTGTTAATAGTTGAGGTTTTCTCCTAATTTTTTAGTAAACTTGACCTAATATTATCAAATAATTTCTTTAAAATGAAATCTCCTTTTATCTGCCTATTTACTTGCTTTTTTATTTTAATGGCACCCGCTCAAAAAAAATCGATCTCACTTGATCAAATTTGGGATGGTTCCTTTAGAACACAGGAAATGATTGCCTTGCATTCTATGAATAATGGACAACAGTATTCGGTCTTGAATTTTGATAGATCCAGCCGATCCACGTCCATTGATTTATACGATTATAAAACATTATCAAAAGTAAAAACCATTGCAACGTCTCAAATGATGGATGCAATCCCATATTTCACAAATTATACGTTTAGCGATGATGAACGTCAAGTGCTTTTGGAAACGGAAACAGAACCTATTTTTAGATATTCTCTTTTGGGACTTTATTATGTTTATAATATCCGTTCTGAAAGTCTAGAAAAAGTCTCAGACTATAAAATCCAAGAACCTGCTTTTTCACCTGATGGTACCAAAGTCGCCTATGGCCGAAACAACAATATATTTATTAAAGACCTTATTTCTGGAACCACAAAACAAATTACGTTTGATGGCGAAAAAAACAAAATTATTAACGGAATTACAGACTGGGTTTACGAAGAAGAATTTGCTTTTGTAAGAGCTTTTGAGTGGAATGCTTCTAGCAATAAAATTGCATTTATCCGTTTTGATGAAACCGATGTTCCTGAATTTTCAATGGATATTTATGGAACCGAACTCTATCAAACTCAAGAAGTATTTAAGTATCCAAAAGCGGGAGAAACAAACGCAGAAGTTTCTCTTCATTTTTATGATTTAAGTACAGAAGATATTTCAAGTATTCCATTGTCTAAGGACTATAATGATTTTTATATTCCTAGAATTAAATGGACGAAAGATCCTGATGTTTTGTCTGCACAGTACATGAACAGACATCAAAACACTTTAGATCTTTGGTTAATCAACCCAACAACGACTCAATCAGATTTAGTACTGACCGACAAAGATGATGCCTATGTAGATGTAACAGATAACCTAACATTTTTAAAAGATAATAGTTTTATATGGACTAGTGAAAAAGACGGTTTCAATCATATTTACCACTATGCAAAAGATGGAAAGTTGAAAAATCAAATTACAAAAGGCAACTGGGAAGTCACGGCCTATTATGGATACAACGAATCGGCCAAAACAATCTATTATCAATCAGTAGAAAATGGTTCTATCAATCGCGACGTCTATTCAATTCGATTGAATGGTAAAAAGAAAAAGCGTTTATCTTTACAAGAGGGTACAAATGATGCCGAATTTAGTGCAGACTTCACCTATTTTATTAAAACCTATTCCAGTGCAACAACACCGCCTAAATTCACATTAAACGATTCTAAATCAGGGAGGTTAATTAAGAACATAAAAGACAATTCAGCACTCTTAGAGACACTAGGAGCGTTTAATTATTCAAATAAAGAATTCAGCACCATCAATGTCAATGGAAATGATTTGAACATGTGGATGCTCAAACCTGCCAATTTTGATCCATCTAAAACCTATCCGCTTTTGATGTTTCAATACTCTGGACCAGGGTCGCAACAAGTGGCTAATACTTGGAGCAGCTCACGTGATTTTTGGCATCAATTTTTAGCACAACAAGGCTATATTGTGGCTTGTGTTGATGGACGTGGAACGGGTTTTAAAGGAGCAGATTTTAAAAAAGTCACTTATTTAAATCTTGTCAAATATGAAACCGAAGATCAAATTCAAGCTGCAAAACAACTTTCAGACTTAAGTTATATAGATAAAAGTCGCATTGGAATTTGGGGTTGGAGCTATGGCGGTCATATGAGTACCAATTGTTTGCTAAAAGGAAATGATGTTTTTAAAATGGCCATTGCAGTTGCTCCTGTGACAAGCTGGCGTTTTTACGACACCATTTACACCGAACGTTTTATGAGAACTCCTCAAGAAAACCCAAGTGGCTACGATGACAATTCCCCATTTAATTATCCAGAATTGCTAAAAGGCGATTACCTTTTGGTACATGGATCGGGAGATGATAATGTACATGTACAACACACGATGCGCATGGTAGAGGCTTTAATACAAGCGGATAAACAATTTGATTGGGCTATATATCCCGATAAAAATCACGGCATTTATGGTGGGAATACTACCATGCATTTATACACTAAAATGACTAATTTTTTACACGAAAAATTGGGCGATAAACGAATGAACTAAAATAAAAATAACCAATAAATAATTTATTAACTAACATTAACTTTATGTCAACGACAACAACTGCAAATCAAAAAGAAATCTGGGGCCATCCAGTTGGATTATACGTATTATTTTTTACAGAGATGTGGGAACGCTTTTCTTACTATGGAATGCGCGCCATTTTAGTTATTTATATGATTGCTGAAGCCTCTCACATAGATGGCCCTGGATTGGGTTGGTCAAAACTTGAAGCTTATCAATTGTATGGTTGGTACGTTATGTTGGTATATGTAATATCAATTCCTGGAGGTATTTTGGCGGATAAAGTGTTGGGTCAGAGAAAAACAGTAATGCTGGGTGCCGTAATTTTATGCTTAGGTCATGGAACTTTAGCTATTGAGGCTGAATGGGCATTTTTTACAGGTTTGAGTTTAATTATTTTAGGTGTCGGGTGTTTAAAACCCAATATTTCCACAATGGTTGGAGGTCTCTACAAAAAAGGAGATATAAGACGCGATAAAGGGTTCAGTATTTTCTATATCGGAATTAATTTAGGTTCTTTATTAGCTACATCGGTTATTGGACTTGTAGTTGCCAAATGGGGATGGCATGCTGGCTTTGGATTAGCAGGTATTGCAATGTTATTTGGTCTATTGGTATATGTTTGGGGGCAAAAATATATTTCACATGTGGGGAATAAACCTACAATTGAAGAAATGAAAAATGATGTTTCTTTAGTTAAAATATTTTCAAATATATTTAAATCACCTCCCCAATTAGTAGTCCTAGTTGTTTTGTTAGCACTGTCTTTATATGCAGGCTTTACTTTTGAAGGCGTTGACCATTGGGGTTATGGAGCCTTATTTATCTTTCTTTCTTTTGTAGTGGGCTTATTAATGATGATTTTTAAAAGTTTAGAAACACAAATACTAAAAGATCGTTTCTTAGTTTTGTTACTTTCTTTCTTATTGGTGATTGTTTTTTGGGGCGCTTTTGAGCAAGCAGGTGGATTGATGAGTGTTTATACAGAAACAAAAACGGATAGAATGTTATTGGGTTATTTGATACCAACACCAATGTTTCAAGGACTAAATGCTGGGTTTATTATATTACTGGCAGTTTGGATCGCAAATATTTGGGCAAAACGAAAGTTAAAAAATAAAGAAGCATCTTCTTTATTTAAAATGGCAACGGGAACAATAATTATGGGGCTTGGTTTTGTATTTATGATTTTAGCCGTAAGAGAATACGATGCGAACGGAAGTTCTGGAATGCAATGGTTAGTTTTAGCGTATTTATTTCATACCATTGGAGAGTTGTGTTCTTCTCCAGTATCCTTATCATTTGTAACCAAACTAGCTCCCGTTAAATACGCATCCTTAATGATGGGACTGTATTTTGCTGCCACAGGGCTTGGAGGTAAAGTTGCAGGTATTTTAGGGGAAAAATCAGAACACTTTGGAGAGTACACTATTTTCACAGGAATTGTAATCTTTACCGTAGCCTTTGGGTTTTTGGTGATTGCATTACTGAAACCTTTAAAGCGTTTGACGCATGGTGTCGAAGAAAATGAAAGAATATTAGACGCTTCAACAGCAGAATAATATACAATACATTACAAACCTCATAGATTATTTTTTATGAGGTTTTTTTTCCAAAGGCATTCGAAATTTAAATTAATGGTCGAACCCGAAATAATCACTGAAAGAATAAAATTAAGATTGATTAAATTGTCAGATTTGGAGTCAATCCACAATCTACATTCTCTTCCAGAAACAGATGCATATAATACACTGGGAATTCCAAAAAATATTGATGAAACAAAGTCTGTCATACAACCTTGGATTTTAGAACATCAATTGAAAGAAATAAAAAATTATACGTTTGCAATTATTAACAAATTAAACGGCACTTTCATTGGTTTATTTGGACTAAAACTTAGAAACAAAAAATACAAAAGAGCTGAAGTTTGGTATAAAATCCATTCCGATTATTGGAACAATGGCTATGCAACAGAATCCTTAAGAGCAATTATAAGCTTTGGTTTTAAGACGCTTAAATTACACCGTATAGAGGCGGGATGTGCTGTAGATAATATTGGCTCTTTAAAAGTTTTAGAGAACACAGGAATGGTTAGAGAAGGACGCCTAAGACAAGTATTACCTTTGAAGACAGGGTGGTCGGATAATTTTGAATATTCAATACTTGAATCCGACGAAAGAAAAAACAACTAAAAAACTTTAAAGTGTTAAATTAATTTCCGAATTTAGTAAATTAACCAATTAACCAATTAACCAATTAACCAATTAACCAATTAACCAATTAACCAATTATGAGTACTGATATTAATGACATGTTCAAAGATAAAGTCTTAGGGCATCCCGCGGGACTTTTTGTATTATTTTTCACAGAGATGTGGGAGCGTTTTTCCTACTATGGGATGCGTGCCTTACTGGTGATGTTTTTTACTGCATCGCTTCTTGACGGGGGATGGGGCTGGCCTCGAGAACATGCCTATGCAATTTTTGGTACTTACACCTCATTGGTCTATTTATCTACACTATTGGGAGGCTATTTTGCCGATAAAAAAATCGGTTATCGTTATGCGGTTGTAATTGGTGCATTGCTTATGACATTGGGTCATGGTGCGATGGCTGTTGAAACCCCATTTTTCATCTATTTAGGATTGACTTTATTGGTATTTGGAAGTGGTTTTTTTAAGCCGAATATGACTTCTATTATCTCCGAAATGTACAAAGGAAAAGACGAGAAAAAAGATGGTGCTTACACTATTTTTTATATGGGTGTAAATGCAGGAGCCTTTTTAGGAATTTTGTTGTGTGGATATCTAGGTGAACAAGTAGGATGGCGTTGGGGCTTTGGATTGGCAGGGATTTTCATGTTGTTTGGACTGCTTCAATTTTGGTTTGCTCAAAATATCTTTGGAAGCATCGGAACAAAGCCTGTGAAGGCAGATACAGAAGTTGTTGAGCTCAGTGCAGACGAGCCAAAATTAAATCCGTTTACACAGCCTCAATTGGTATTGATAGCCGTCGCAGGACTTTTGGGAATCTCATGGATTTTTAATGATCCTATTTCTAAAATATCAGAAGGCGCTTATAATTTATTTGATTTTAGTATGTTTGGATTAGAAGGTTCTAACATCGCAATTCTATCTGCTTTAGGATTGTTTGTGATACTCTTAGTAATCAGAATTCCTAAGTATGACAGAGTCACTCGAGACCGAATGTTGGCCGTTATGTTTTTTGCGTTTATAACTATTTTCTTCTGGGCGATCTTTGAACAAGCACCAAGTTCTTTAACCATTTTTGCAAGGGATTATACCCAACGTGTTCTTGAGGGTAATTCAGCCTTTATATTTAAAATAGTCAATACTTTAATGACCATCGTTCCGTTAGGAATTATCACTTGGGTATTATGGCTATTATTCAAAAAAACGTTTTCAAAATACGCGCTATCAAATATCTTTTTAGCCATCAGTTTTATAATCATTTGGACCATCGCCATTTGGATGTTATCGATTGAGTTTGGAAAAGAAATTGCAGAAGTACCAGCATCTTGGTTTGGAGTTTTAAACTCCTTATTTATCATTGCGTTTGCCCCCTTATTTTCAAAGTGGTGGGAAAGTAAATACAATCCAAATGCCAATATGAAATATGCCATTGGAATGGTGTTATTAGGAATCGGGATGGCCTGTGTAGCTATCGGAGCATCCTCTATTGAACCGGGAGCTAAAACAGCTTCCGTGAGTATGATTTGGTTGATATTAGTTTACTTCTTTCACACCATGGGCGAATTGTGTATTTCACCAGTTGCCTTATCTTATGTGAGTAAATTAGTACCAGGTCGCATGATTGCTATGATGTTTGGAATCTGGTATTTAGCTGTTGCAATTGGTATGAAGTTAGCCGGTGTATTTGGAGAAGCCTCTGAAGGAATTGCACAATCTGAAGGCTTGAGTTATTTTTTCTGGATTTTAACAGCTGTAGCTGTTGGACTTGGAGTAATCTCTGCTCTACTTTACCCTGTAATTAAGAAATTAATGCATGGTGTTCGCTAATTTTGGTATTATATTTGTTACCTAGTTATAAAATAAATCTGGGATGAAAAAATTTATCATAGTTTTAGTTGTCTTACTGGGAACTACAACAGTTATTGCTCAAAGCATCAATTGGGTAAGTATGGACGAAGCGCTTGTACTGCAACAAAAAGCACCCAAAAAAATCATCATTGATATGTATACCTCTTGGTGTGGGCCTTGTAAAATGCTGGACAGAAATACATTCACTAATAAAGACCTAATTGCTTTTGTCAATGAACATTATTATGCAGTCAAATTCAATGCAGAAGGAAATGAAATTGTTAATTTTAAAGATCAAAAATTTTCAAATCCAAATTACAATCCCGAAAAAGCCAAACGTCGAAACAGCCCTCACCAGTTCTCACGTTATTTAGGTGTGACCGCCTATCCAACGATGGTATTTTTAGGTTTAGATGCGGAATTAATTGCTCCAATTCCAGGCTATCAAACGGCTCAGCAACTTGAGCTGTACTTGAAATTATTTAAAGATGAAACCTATAAAGAAATGAACAATCAGGAAGCATTTAATAACTACTACAAAGCGTTTGTGCCTTCTTTTACGCCTTAGTTAATAACGAACTAAAAATGACCCCTTTTCACTAGTTTGATGGAACTGGGTTTTTGTTTCTTCACATGTTTTTTTCCATCGTTCTTGAAAGGTTTTGTAATTACTTCCATCCCAAATAATGAGTTCAGGGCGAATACTGTCAATCAAACGGCTTAAGTTGATCTTTGGCGATTGCCTCAATAATACCCATTTTAGCTTGACACTTTTAATATTATAAACCCCAAGGCTATCCACGATCAAAAGCAACTTATTATCAATTTTATAGACGCGTTGGATACTGTCATTGGATTGAGTTTTAATCGCAGCACCTATTTTATAGTCATTTAATATTCGTAGGTTGTTTATGCTGTCCAAATCATGATAAATCTCAAGATGTTGATTTGATTGAAATCCAAAAACACTGTGTCTAGATTTATGAAATACAATAAACGAATTTTTAGTAGTCAGCGCAGGAATTTGTTGCACAACAACTTGAAAACCTAAGATACAGACCCCCAATACTATTAAATTTTTAAACGTTTTTTTATGATAAAAAATACTAAGTAAAAAGAGGATGAGGTAACTGAAAATAAGAGCGGTTAAATCAAACGAAATCTGATCAAATAGAAACGCTTCTTTTGAAGCAACCCATTCCACAAACCAATTCATTAACTGAATAATCCAGCTTAAAATTTGGATTAATAAATCTGGAGGTTGGTGTATTCCAATCAAAACCAACATTAAAATTCCCAATCCAAGTATCACAATAAGACAAGGAATCACAACCATATTCGTCACAAAAAACAAACCTGGAAATTGATGGAAATAATACAAACTCAAAGGCAAGACTCCAATTTGAGCAGCAATGGATACCTTGAGCAAATCCAAAAACCAATTTCCAATCCAATGTTTAATACGCCACCACTTATCTAAAACAGGTTTAACGATGATGATAGACGCGACTGCAGCATAACTGAGTTGAAACCCCACATCAAAGCAAAACGTTGGTCGAACAAGCAATAGTATAAATCCTGAAACCGCTAAGGTATTTAATGAATTTGAAGACCGTTTCAAGCCCTTGACGATTGCAAATAAACTAAACATCGTTACCGCTCTGACCACAGAAGGTGATAAGCCTGCAATGATAGCAAAGCTCCATAAGACACAAAGAATAATGAGTAAGCGCACAAATTTACCATGTCTAAAATACAGTAATGGCTTCAGGATAAATCGAATAATTAACAACAAAATACCTACATGAAGCCCTGAAATAGCAAGAATATGAATGGCCCCAGCTTTTTTATAAGCCTCGTAAATATCGGCTGTAATGTCTTGGCGTTGACCCAAAAACAAGGCATTGATAAAGGCCAATTCAATTGGTTTGAGAGGTAGCTTTTGGAGGCGCTTGTTCAACGTTTCACGAATTGTTTCCGCATAGTCTGTAATAGAATTTTTAGATTGAGGAATGGCTAAAATAATTTGGTCTCTCAGAAAAACATGATGGTAAATCCCCAGACGTTTTAGATATTTTTTATAATTAAATTGATAAGGATTTAGAGAAGGTTTAACCTCTTGAAGTGCTGCTGACGTTAAGATTTTAGAATTGACTTTAAAGTTAGCCTTGGTAGATTCCTTGCTCAAATTTATCAAAAGTGTACCTGACACCGGAGTGGAGTCCACTTTTGTAAGTTCTGCATAATAGCGGTGGTTATAAATGGTTGGTTTTAATCTTTTTTTTACAACAAATTCAAGTTGATGTAAATGGTTATCTGCAATTGTTTCTAAATGAGTATAATGAGATTTAGAAAAAGTAGGAGCATGAATTTTAGAAACAAAAACACCAACTAACACCATCATTAAAAGTACCATTAGCGATGGCCAATACAAGGTTTTTTTTTGTTTTTTGCAATAAAAGTGTGTTCTAATTAACACAAAAAATATTAAGCCAATAATTCCTAAAATAGTGGATACAGAAGCAAACACATAATCACTGACCAGAATGCCAATCGCGAGAAAAATAGCGAGTTTAGGTATGGGGTAATGAAAAGTCTTCATTGAACGACAAAAAGTCGAACCATTATTAATATGTCCAAAACTGGTTCAGGTTAGGGGGTTGTATTAACCTCTAATTTAATGAATTATAAACTAATTCTGCAACATTTTGACTGGCGCCTGCGCCTCCGAGTTTTGTTTCAAGTTCATGATAGGCCTCAAATTGTGCTTCACGAACTGGACCTTCCAAAATAGAAGAAAGCTCTTTTGTCAAACGTTTGGTGTCGAACGTTTCTTGTATTAATTCGGTAACCACTTCTTTGTCTAAGATCAAATTGACCAAGGAGATATATTTTAGTTTTACCAATCGTTTTCCTATTTGATATGAAATCCAACTGGTTTTATAACACACGACTTCAGGTACTTTAAATAAAGCCGTTTCTAAGGTGGCAGTTCCTGAAGTAACCATTGCAGCATGGGAAACACTCAATAAATCATAGGTGCAGTTTTCAACAAAATACACGTTTTTATTCGTAATAAACGAACTGTAGAATTCTGGATCTTGGCTCGGGGCTCCCGCAATTACAAACTGATAATTTGGAAACGATTTTACAACACTTAGCATTACCGAAAGCATTTTATTAATTTCCTGCTTTCGACTTCCAGGAAGCAGTGCAATAATGGGTTTCTCGTTGAGTTGATGAGTTTGACGAAACGCGGTTTCATCAACAGGAACTCTATCGGCAATGGCATCAATAAGTGGGTGTCCTACAAATGATACTGGCATACCGTGTTTGTCTTCGTAAAATTCTTTTTCAAATGGGAGTATGACATACATTTTATCGACGTCACGCTTTAGGGCACTAATGCGGTTTTCTTTCCAAGCCCAAATTTGTGGAGAAATATAATAATGGGTTTTATAACCTTTAATTTTCGCCCATTTTGCTATCCGCATATTGAATCCTGGGTAATCAATAAAAATCAAACAATCAGGTTGATAAACTTCAATATCTTTTTTACAAA
>Ga0102887_1001154_pt1 | contig 12029 bp, 15 predicted proteins | sample Colrivmet1550B02_FD_84504 | JGI IMG/M metagenome (GOLD analysis project Ga0102887, IMG submission 84504) | Estuarine microbial communities from the Columbia River estuary - metaG 1550B-02 | ecosystem: Environmental > Aquatic > Marine > Intertidal zone > Estuary | place: USA: Columbia River...
CGACCTTGATATTCGCTCTCCTCTGTCACCAGTTCCTCACAGTTACACTCGTCTAAGAATTTCTGAAAAGTTTTCATGATTCTTCCTCTTCTTTATTCATCATATATCGATGAGCAGTGTTTAGGTAATCAGCCGCTTTGGTAATCTTGCTTTGTACCCATTCTGGCAGATTCTCTTCGTCATCGAACATGCCAATCATATGCTCCGCATCTGCAAGAACACCCCTAAGTTGAGTTTTTGCCATGCTACCTTCTCGATCATATTCTTCCGAGTTCTTAGCTTCTGATACGAATGTTCCGAACGTTTTCATCTTATTATCCTAAAAGTTTTCTGAGAGTTGCTGGACCTGCAACACCGTCTGGTGTAAGTCCGTTTTTAGATTGATACTCTTTGACTGCTCTTTTAGTGCCAGGACCAAAAATGCCGTCTGCTGTTAAGCCTAACTTAGACTGAACTGCTTTAACAGTATCGTTATTAGAACCTACTGAGATTGTTACATACTCAACAGATCCTGATTTCTTGCTTGACTTCTTTAGAAGTGGTGCTTTACCCGTCATAATTTTCATGGCAGATTCATAACGGCTAGTACGATCCTCTAGACCGATATCTCCGCCATTAATCTTTTTAGTCATCTTGACAATATCACACTGATCTGCAATAGCGTTTAACTTAGCTGTCTTCCAGAACCAGCAGGCTGATTCGATAGCGCCTTTCTCTGTTGCTACATATACGGCAGCCTTCTCAGCAGTCATCTTAACTGTCTTACCGAACTTGGTATAATTCTCACGACCAGTAAGTTGCTTTAGTCCACGACCTCTGAATAACCAACCGTCACCGGCTTTAGTATTGCCCATCTTGTACTTACGAAACTCGTCCATGTAGACGTAGTTAGCAATCATCTCTGGGTTACGTGCATACTCTTTTGCATTACGCTTAGTACCGCCAGTACCGAAATAGCGACCAAATACACGCTTGAGTGCATCTTCGCTATAGTTTAAATTCTCTTCTAGTGATCTAAAGTTATTTGATTCGTGGGCACACTGTGCAATAAAACCTGCGATTCTCTCAGGAGTATTAATCTCGTACTTAGGAAATATTTCCACCATAGCTTTATACCACATGTTAACTTTGGCATCATCATTGCCAGGTATCATCTCAGCCAGCATTTCTTTTGTGAGTATGCTGTTACTCTTATTATTTTTATTCCAAAACATTAGTCATTTATCCCTTTTGTAAAAGTTTTATCGAAGCTGTAGACTTGCTTCAAGAGTTCTTTCACTTTAACATTTGACTGCATAATATCTATGCTGCCGCCAACATTCTTAGCCGCTAACCATCTGTGATGACCATCTATAATATAGTTATCTGAACTAACAATGAGTGGCTTAGCCTTACCCAATGTTCTAATCTTAGATATCTTATCGACTATCTTGTCTACATTAAAATCGCTCTGTGTGGCTTTCAACGTATTAGCCTTCACAGTCTTTCTTTGAACACGAACACCGTTTTTCTTAAGATGAACAATAAGTTCATCGTAGTCTTTAGACCTAACTTGAGGCATCTTATCTCTCATTATACCGAGAGTGTCCTTAGATTGCGGTCTATCTACCTTAAGTTCGGCAATATATGTTCTAAACTTCTTCATACTTTGATCACTTTATCCGAAGTGCCGAAGTTCTTCTTACGCATAATAGTCTTATTGACTACTTCGTATTCGTCTTTTGCTTTGTCGTAGTTGATCACGATTGGCAGATTCAAGTCAGCTTGCATATCTTTCAGAACTGCTTCGCTATCAGGATTCTGTCTAATCTCAACCGCTTTTCTCTTTGCGATCTTCTTAAAAACTTTTTGTAACTCTGCCACAGTGATTGCAGGCTTGTTACGATCATCGTTCATGCGATCAGCAAAATGTCGAGTGAATTCGATATCGATCTTAAACTTAGAAAGTAATCGATCACCAAATTTCTCTAGGTCTTGCAACTGCTTCTGCGTAACGTCTTCGCTGAACATCTCATCAAATGATTCGTTAATACTTTGTCCAGGAGTATCTTTCTTGTAACGCTTAGTAACTTTATCAGTACCTTTGTCTCCAGCTCCGCCCTCTTCAGTTACCATCTTCGCTAATAGCTTAGAGTCAACGTTTTTGTAGCTTCTAGCGATCTGTGCGGCGTAGTAACCTACGTCATGTCGCATACTGCCTCTTGGTCCAGTAGTCTCTTTTTTCTTTCTAGAGATTAAATCTTTTAGTGTTTTAAGTGCGTGTTGGTATTGTGTTTTGTATAGCTTTAGACCTAACTTACCTTTGATCATCTCTGTTGGACTTTTCTCTGTGAATAGTTTCTCAAAGGATTCATCTACACTTTCTTTGGGTACACAATTAGGAACTAGCTTGCCGTTTTTCTTCTTCATGCCTTTTTGCTCATGAGAGTCCCAACAAGGGTCGTCTTCTTTAATTGATTTACCTTCGCTGTCATATCCTGGCTTACCAGCTTTCTCTTTCTTAGAGATAGCAATTGCGGCTCGCTGTGCGGGAGATACGGCACCTTCTTCTAGCTTACCACCTGCATCGATAAATGCGGCGACAGCCATTTGTTGTTTCTTCTTATCTGATTTACCAGCGAACTGAGGAGCATCTGACTTCTTGAAGTCATCAACCCACGCACCAAGTCCATCAGAGACGTTTAACTTTTCTTCTAGATCAACATCTTCTTTACGCACTTTAGCGGCTAAGTCTGAGTCTGCCTTTCCCCAAGTGCCAGACGATTTAGTGATGAAAGAGTTAACACGTGCAAAGCCCCACTGCTGAGGAGTAGTGCCAGGTCTATGACCAGTTCTCCATGCGGCGATGCCTCTGTTGTAAACTTTTCTCAAGATACCGAGTGGCATACCAGACTTCTCTGCTTTCTTCTTTAGACCTTCTTCGCCTTTTGCTTCGTCAAGTGTTACTTGATCAAAGATGTCATTAGAAGTTTGCTCGATAAAAGAGATTAAATCAGAATCAGATACAAATTCTTCAACTGGATTATTGTTTACTTGACGGACTTTCTTACGTAATTCACGTGTCAGTAGTCCATCCATTTCACGCTCATGCTCTCGGCTTAAATTTTGGCGTTCTTGTTTGTGTTGAGTCTTAAGAGTTCTCTCTGCATCAGTCTTGATGGTGATCTCTTCTAAGTCTTCTTTTTTCTTCTTGAACGCACGGAATCTACCATCGAGCTTTATCTTGCCTTCTTTGTTAACCATTTGATGAAAACGTTGAACCTTAGGAGCTTCGAATGTCTCATCAAATTGCTGGTCAATCAAGAACGACTCAAAAGATTCGTCATACATTTGATTGTACTTTTTAGTGTGCTTTGACACTTTAGTCTTTGCTTGTGCATCACCAGGTGCTGGCTCATATGCGGCAGGGTTATCGTCATCCATCTCAGCACCCTTTTTAAAGTGTGCGTCACGTTTTACTTTAGTAGACTTACCTAAACCTTTATGATATACTGCTGGCTGTGTGCCTTTGCGATCTGCAATATCTTTATCTTGACCTACTTTTGGCTCTTCAAACAGATGTGCGAAATGCTCATCGAATTGCTCATTAGTAGTCTTCCTACTATTTAACCTAGCGAGGTCTGCTTTACGTACTTGAGGAAGAACTTTTCTAGCGATCTTATCGATAGCGCCTTTCTTCTTTGCAACACGCTTATCAATAAGCATCTTCTCTGAGGGTGATAGTTTTTGGTAGTTTTCGCCTTTCTTGCCAGCAATCTTCTTACGTATAATCTTAATAGCGGCTTTACGGGCACGTGCTTTAAGCATAGTCATTGTTGCGGCTTTGTTCATTAAACGCTTACGTGCGGCGGCGATCTTATTCTTGTACTTACGCATTACGATGCCACGATTACGGCGCTGTTGTACTGTGAGTACTGCCTCTTCTAATTCCATTTCTTCAGCGATCTTTAATCCACCACGAACCAAGTCGTAGATGTCTTCTGCGTCTCTCTGTAATTTCTTAGGTAGTCCAGTTGTAAACTTCTTCATGTCGCCTTGAGATGCCAATGATCTCATTTTAGATGCTGACATGCCTGAAACGTCATCGGCATCTGGATCACGATCACCAGCAGATACGACTTCTATATCATCGAACTTGTAATCTTTACCGTTATATTTGTTGAGTAGTTCATCAAATTGCTTGATTCTGTCTGAGCCTACGACCAAAATGACTTTAGAGTACTTTGACTGTAGCTCTTGCATAATTTGAATAATAGTCTTGGATTTAGACTTCTCGATCACATTGTTGCCGAATGCTTTCTTGGCAAGCATGATCTTATCGTCATACGCCAAAGGATTCTTCTTAGCATCCTGTGTATGAGATATGTAAACTTTTGGGATTGCGGAAGCTTTACGTGCAACATCTTTGATCTTGTTGACTAGCTTTTCATGTCCAACAGTGATTGGATTCATTCTACCCCAACCTAAAACGACAGTCTTCTCTACGGCTTCGTCAAGTTTAGGATTGATTTCGATAGTGTTCTTTACAAGAACTTCGTCTTCTTTCTCAACTTTTGCTTTAGTTTTCTTCTTGACAACCTTCTTCTCGACTGGTGCCGTGTCTTCTATATCGTCCATTTTTATCCTCTTATCGTAGGTTTACCGTGGTCTAACTACAAATGATATTATCATATAGCCCACCAATGTGCTAGTGGGCTATCTTTATTTATAATAAGTTAGTGCTATGGCTGAGATTCTACGTGTTGATTATAGGCACTTCTTAACGCTTTAGCTTCTTTCTCTGCTTCTTCTGCATGTTGTTTAGCGTCTGCTAATGCAGTATTTGCGGCTTCTAATCTGTTCTCAGCCATTCTAGCTTCTTCTTCCATTCGGTGAGACATACGTGCAAAATCGTTAGCATCTTGAGGATTGACCATTACAGGATCATCAAGGCACTCTTCGAACTCTGGGTGTAATGGATGCTCTGCTGCCTCTAACTCGTAAGCCACGTCTTCTGCTTCTCTATCCATTTGCTCTTGAATTCTCTTCAATGTAATAAAATCTCTGAGTTGAGCGACCAATTTGAGTTTAGTCTCTCTACGGTCTAGTTCGATTCCAACACTTCTTCCGTGATCCTCTAACTCGCCTTTGCTCATAGCTTCAAAGCTCTTTTCATGTAAGGTCATAATTTATTTCTCCGACTTTAAAAATGTCCAGATACCGTATGCTAATCCAGCCCAGGCTGCGATCTTCACGATACCGCCAAATAAGATGACTGCTACACAGCCAGCAATAATAACACCAGCGTCTAAGCTAGTTCTCTCTAAAAATCTTTCTTTTAACCAATTCATAATTATCTCCTTTAAATGCAAAAAGCAGGCATTGAGCCCGCTTTGTTAATTGACTCGTATTATTATTTATAATAGTACGAATACGATGTCAATGCTTTTAATCGTCTAACATTACTTGCCGTGCTTCTTTGTGCATTCCCATTGATGTGAGTTGGGCTGCCGCTCTTGCACGACCAATACGCTCTGAAGATTTGATCCAGGCTTTACCCCACGAACGTAGCTTTTCACACACTGAGCAGTAAGTTTTTGTTAGGAACAGGTCAACTTTAAATGTAGTACTCATATGTCTAAGATTCCTTTTGGCATTCTGCGGTATAATGGAGCTGTTCTAGCACTATGATCTTCAAGCATCTCATCAAATTGCTTGTTAGCGATATAGTGAATATCTCCTCTGCATAGTCCAATATCGTTCAGGTCTTTATCTGAAAGTCTTGACAACTCTTTAACAGTATCTCTACTAGCACGGTATGCAACGTATCTCGCACCCATCATCTTCGTAGCATTAATTAATCTTTCAATCACAACATGTCTCCTCATATTTGTGCTATAGTCTTTTTGACTACACAAATATTTATAACAGAAACATAGATTTTAGTAATGCGGAGTTGGCATACTCGCCATGCAGTTTACTTCTGCCAGCCCTTGATATACTCTGGTGAGAAGTTAGCGTGGCTAAACTGTAATCTATCTACCAGTTTAACTGCGTTCTTGCCCATACGATCAATAGCAACAAAGCCTTCTTGTTCTGTAACTCTGTATCCATCTTTAGTTTTCAGGAAAGTACCTATAGATTTTGCCTTATCTAGCTTACGTATAACCATCAACTTAGCTTCAACAATGAGATTGTATAATTCAAACAGTGCTACGATCTGAGACTTATCGACATTTGAGAAGTATGACATAACTTCCTTTCGTCTTTCGGTTTTCTTTTCTTTGCCCTTATCTGACTTTAGTTTATCAATCTCTTTTTGATAATATGTGTATGTCCAGTCCACTAGACCACTAACGAACTTACTTGGATCTTTGATCTTTTCACCTGCTCGTACTTGTACGTTCAAGTATGTTTTAACTCTTGTAAGCAACTCTTCGTTCTCTGTTATGCCGTCAAACGTTGCTTTGTTTACTTTGTTGAATTGCTTGCCAGCGGCGGACAGTAGTAGAGTAACCGCATCTGTCTCTGCCTGTGTCATTGTGGCATTACCTGTCACATCTTTGTAGACCGCATCTACTGACCAGACTGATTTCGATCCTTTGAGATTGCTTGCAATCTTCTCTCCAAAAGACGCTGACATTGACTCAAAAGATTTTCCTCTGTAGTTAGTGTGCCAAACCACACCGATCTCGGATCTGAGGATTTCAGAAGCAAGTTTGCTTTTCGCTGGTATAGCGTAAACAATCGTATTAGGATGGAAAGTAATATGCGGTTCACCATCAATCTGTACCTTTTTAATATCTTTCTTCGCATAGAGGAAATCACCTTGTATCACTCCTTTAATATTCATAGCTGGCAAATGTTTCAATGCCAGGTTCATTTTTATATTCAAATCTCCACTAGTATCAGCGTCAACATCCGCTTTAGTCTTATAGACTTTAGGATTCTTGTTGAAGATGCCCTTCTTTGCAACAAAGAACTTACCGTCAGATGGATCGATACCTGCAAAAACTGCTGGTGCACCATCCCACTTTACTGTTACGTTAACAGGAGCTTTAGACTTGCCTGCTAACATATCACGCAAAGATCGTAGGTAATCTATTGACTGTCTTGCACCATCGACACCTGAATTTAACAGATTGTCCTCGAGATGCTCCATGTGAGTGTTTTTATCTTCTGTGATATATGTGCGTAAACTTTTCATAGTCTTATCTTTAATCCTACTCGTGTAGCGCCACCAGAGGCACCACCATATGTTGCTAGTACGAATGATTTAAACTTTGGCAGTACTTCTGCTTTTAGAACGTTGCCAGCTTTTCCACCACCCACAAAAAATATTTCAAACGTATCATTAGCTCTGTTGTGTATAACGAAGTAGTCATCTCCACCATCTTTAAAGTGGTCTAAGATAACCTGTCTAAAGTGCGCTAATGCCACACCGTCTGTTATAGCAAACTCTTTAGGCAGTTTACCTGACTTGATAACTCCATCATCGCCTGCTAGACCAATAGAAGAATCACGTGAATTGAAAAAGTCTATAAGTCCTACAAAGGTAGAAGGATACTTCTCTCTTTTCATAAGAGCGCCGACGTTACCCTCTTTGACTTTTAAGTCTCTGATATAAACATCTGCAATATCCTGTATGATCTCAATTTTACGTCCAGATCGTTTAACTGACTTATCGAAGAATGTAATAGGAGCTGATCTGTTGTTAGTTCCTTTGATCTCGAATTGAGTCTTCTTCTTGGCAATAGTCATAACTAGATCGGGAATAGTTGATCCTGGTCTAGCTGTCTTGAATTCTGTTTCTACTTCGATGCCTCGTTTGAAGGCAATGTCTTTGACCTCTACTGCAACCATATCTTGAGTTTTTGATCCTGCTCCTACTCGACCCTGCGCTCCACCTCCTGGCTTCACGATAGAACTGATAGCAACATATCCGTCTGGTCTTTGATCAAATCCTTTGAGTGAGACAGGTGCGAGAGTTGTACGTCTAGTAATACCGAACTCTGTCGATCTATGTAATGTAGCAGGAATAGTGAAGTGAACTTTTTCACCTTTCTTCAACTGCTTTACAATCTTGCCTTGATCTGAGTACAGTGGAGCAGGCTTTTCCATAGGAAAGCCTTCTTTGAACTTATATCCATTCAACGTTTCTGGAGCATATGTTGTACGCTCACCAGCACCAGTAAATTCTTTGTTCTTGCCAGGTCCCGAAGGAAAGTTTTTAGGTGAAAATGTAGCCATCTCTGTGAGCCACCCTCTAAATTTTATCATGTTATCGCTTCTATAATTCCAGTTGACTGTCTATAGTTGTGAAACTATTTATAATTTCACGTCTATCAGATCATGACTATAAGACTGCAAACGTTGGCACCGCTTCTCCAATAAGCGTTCTCTTTCAAGCAAATACTCTAGCCTATCAGCTATAGACTTCCAAGGCTCTGTTGTGGTCCAGCTTTGCATTGACCTTAACTTACTAATTATTTGACTATCAGTCATGATACAATACCGTCCCATCTAAAGAAAGCCACTCGTTCACTGCACCAGTACCATCCTCTATACTTTTGATCTTCTTGTTTCAGATCACTTTCGTGGTATTCCCTTCCATGTCTGTCTACTATTACATTACTCATATTATTTCCTCATTTAGCCATTCTTGCTATTTCTATTGCTTGCTGTTGATTGGTGATTGGCACGGCATTTGACTTGTGCATTGTGGCGATTCCGACGATGTAGTCTCCGGTGTACACTGGAGCCTCTCTCTTTCTTCCTGCTTCTGGAATTCCATGAACTGGGCTCTTCGGCGAGACTGATGGGTAATGCGGTTGCGGAACTGTAGGCGGCGGTTCATATGTAACAAATTTCCTTTTAGTTGGTTTTAGTTTACCAGATATATATGCAACATATTTATCCAATGTATCGAACTGACATGAGTGCAAGTGTTTGCGCCTCATCTCCTTATTGTATCTTCTCCACTCCACTTCAACTTTAGCCATGTCGAGTTTCTTTTTCTTACGCTTAGATTTAGGTGCGTAAACGCCTTTGATCATATGCATACTCATGATGTAACCTCACACTATTATTATTTATATTATGCACCATTATGTGCATTTTGTCAAGAATTATTTTAATTTATTTCGATAATATGCATTGACACAGGATATTTTTTGTATAAATAACAGCATGGGTGCGTGTTAATGTGTAATACACAAGAGGCAAGTGTGATCGGTAATAATCAACTCACAGAAGGAATAGCATACGTCACATCTTTGATGTCCGTGGGGTTCGGGTATGCCACGCAAACTATCTGAAAAAAGGCAATCTTACGACTGCCTTTTTTTTGGTCTATACTCCACTTTCAACACACTGTAAGACCACTTCAGGATCTTGACTAGTTCCTTCAGCTAACAATCTAGACATCTCTGTTGCTTTAGAAAGACTTCCTGTATAGTAAACGATCATGTTTTCCTTCTCTAATACCACATACTCGTAACACGGCACTAGTGTCAACATTTTACTTCTCCTCGAGTCTCGAAAGTCTCTCTTCTAATTCGTCCATTCTCTTAGCGATATTAGGATACTTAGTTTTCCAAGCAATACCTTCTTTATCTAAAATATCGATACCATATCTTTCTGTTGCCCAGTCAGCTATATTGTCGAACTGGTTGTAGCACCAGACTCCCGCACGAGTGTCTTTGAACCACTTAGTAGATGCGGCACCTAATAATGACCCAGCTACGTTACTTACAATCCATAACCACATATGTTTCTCCTAAATATTATTTTAGTCCGCCAAAGTCTGGCTTACTCTTTGTTTTATTACTGCGATACGACAATACGTTATCTTTGTTCTCGCTTCGCTCTGCTTTCATTCTATCACCAAAAGAACCTTTGTCAGCAACTGGAGTGCTAGTATCGTTAACTAGGTCCTGTGCATTGTCTTCTGCATCAAATAGCTTCATCTTAGACCTATCGATGCCGATAACAAATCTCTTCAGGTAATTGGTATCACCCCATCGATTTTTTAACTGCTTGACCATTAACTGTCCAAGACCTTCAAGTTCTTCTGTAGATATTAAGCCAAACATAAAGTCAGCAGTAGCAGGTAGACCAAACGACTCTGAAGTATCTTCGAGGTTTAAGTCTGAGCTACTATAACCAGTACGAGTTGTCTGTGTAGCACTCAGAATGGGAACGTTGAATTCAACTGCAAGACCACGAAGTTCTTCAGCAATTGCTTTGATCAACGTGTAAGAGTTGACATTGGCGCCAGCTTTCATTCTAGAACTAGTACATATATTTAGATAATCGATGTACACAATATCAGGAGTAAAGTTCTTCTTCAACTTCAACTCATTCAATAGGTGTCTAAAGTGTGCAGAACCTGCACTAGCAGTAGGATACTCTTTGACGATTAGTTTACCAGTTGTCTTCGCTTTAACACGATCTGTACGTTTGATAAACACGTCTTTAGGCATCTCAGCTAAACTATCGATTGTTGTGTTCAATAGGTTAGCATCGATACGTTCAGATATCTTCTCTTCTGCCATCTCCATAGTGATATAGAGTACGTTCTTGCCATCCATAAGATTGGCTGCCGCACAGTGTGTCATGAACAGAGTTTTACCAACACCAGTACCAGCAAGTGCGATACTCAAAGACTTTCTAGATAGTCCGCCCTTCGTGATCTTATTGAACAGATCGAGGTCGAAACCAATCTTATCTTCTTTGCTATGATAGAACTCGTATCGACTTTCGGTGTCTTCTAGAAAGTCATGACCAATAGCTTGATCAAATGATACGCCTAATGCTTTAGATAAGAGATCAGGAATAGAACCCTTGTCTAGGTCTTTGTGGTTACCGTCAAGCACTAAGATGGCTTCACGAACCGCATTGAAGACTGCTTTGTCTTGGCAGAACTTCTCTGTTTTATCTACAATCCAGTCAAGATCAGTTTTGCTGTCATACTCTAGATCGTTGATTAAAGTAACAATCTGTTGGTATTGCTCATCACTGATATTGTCTTTTTCTTCGATAGAGATACGCAGGGCTTCCCGAGTGGGAATCCCATTGTAGTCTTGAATATACTGCACAATAGATTTATACACCATTTTATCTGTGAAGTCACCAAAGTATTCTTCAGTCAGAAAAGGTATAACTCTTCGCATGTAATCTTCATTATGTAATAAACCCGCAAGTACGGTATTTTCGATCATTGTTATACTGTCTCCTCAGCATTAACGACAGGTGCTTCTTCAACGTGTTCTGGGATCTGACTATCGTCATCACTCATAAGACCACTAGAAGCCATTTTGTAACGAGACTCAATATAGTTCGCTAAATCTGTTTTCTGAAACATCATTAACCAGAAGTCTTTGTTATCTACCATTTCTTTGGCTCGCATCATCTTATCACAGAGAACTTCGCCAGTTGCAGGATTCAATGCTTCGTACCAGCCAACTTTAGGCTTGACTACATAACCACCCTTCTCAGCAACTTCAAGTAGACCAGACCACTTCATGATACCACCTTCAAAGGTAACCATAATTGGAATCTTAGACTTCTCACGGACGTGTCTTGACTTCTCGATGTTAATGACGAAGTTATATCCACGAATCTCAGTGCCATCTTTATCTTGTTGACGACCAATAATCCAAATGGCATCAGCAGAGTAATATGCACCAGTACCGCCAGATACGATATCTTTAGGATACAAGCCAATCTCTTTGTATGTGTGGTTAACACAGATCATTGGAATATCTTTAAGATTCAAGTGAGGCGTTACAATACGGAACAGAGATTTCATCTGCTTCGCACGTGACATATCAGCTACAGACTTACCATCCATTGCATCGTCTACTTCTTTCTTAGACGCTAAGTTACCGATAGAATCGATTACGATACATACGTTGTCTTTCTTGTCGAGGTCATTCAACTGCTTAGTGATATCAAACTTCAACTGTTCAACGTCAGTAATCGGTGTATGAATAACTCGATCCATATCAATGCCGAAAGACTTGAAGTATTCTGGTGGTGTACCAAAC
>Ga0102887_1001169_pt1 | contig 11981 bp, 10 predicted proteins | sample Colrivmet1550B02_FD_84504 | JGI IMG/M metagenome (GOLD analysis project Ga0102887, IMG submission 84504) | Estuarine microbial communities from the Columbia River estuary - metaG 1550B-02 | ecosystem: Environmental > Aquatic > Marine > Intertidal zone > Estuary | place: USA: Columbia River...
CCAGCAAGCGGTATTAAACTTCCTTTCAGTTTATAATGCTCCGCTAAAAGACTTAAAATTTCATTTGATTCCATTTATAAAAATTCAAATTGTATTCAAATGGCAAAGATCACTCCAATAGAAATGGTGAGTACAAAACCATACATTAAAAAGATGCCAATGCTTTTGCTAAGCGTTCTTAGCCAACTTCTATATTCCTCTAATGTAATATTTTTAACTAAAACACTTTAGTTGGGGGGCTTTAAAATCATTTTTTCTTGTCATATTTTGACTATTTGTGCAGGATGTACTATGGGGTGTAAAAATATTTTTACCCCACTAAATTGTTTTATTTTTGTAGCATGTTTACATCCCTATTGATTAAAAATTTGCGCTTTCGCTGCTTTATTTTTTGCTGTTTTTTTTCTTTTCAAGCCTTTTTAGTGGCCCAAGAAGCCACCATTAGTGGTGTGGTTTCAGAAGCCAGTAGTAATGAGACCCTCATAGGAGTGACCATAGCTGTGCCGTCTTTAGGCAGGGGGGTCATAACCAATGAATATGGTTTCTATTCTCTATCACTTCCCTTAGGTACTTATGAAATACAGTTAAGTTACTTGGGATTTGAAACCTTTTCTACACAGATTACTCTTTCTGAAAACCTGCGATTAGACGTGCAGTTAGAAGAAATAGCGGCTGCTTTAGAAGAAGTTATTTTAGTAGAAAGCATAGAGTGCAATAGCATTAGAAAACCTCAGATGAGCGTCAATGGTCTTACCGCTGCGAGCATAAAAAAAATTCCTGTAATCTTAGGCGAAGCAGACGTTTTAAAATCGCTGTTATTACTTCCCGGTGTTACAAGTGCTGGAGAGGGGGCTTCTGGTTTTAATGTTCGGGGTGGTGCTGCAGACCAAAATTTGATTCTTTTAGATGAGGCTATTGTCTTTAATTCCTCGCATTTATTTGGCTTCTTTTCCGTGTTTAATCCAGACGCTATTAAGGATGTAAAGCTCTACAAAGGGGGAATTCCTGCCAAATACGGTGGAAGAATTTCTTCTGTTCTAGACATCTATCAGAAAGAGGGGAATAGCAAAGATTTTAAAGCGAGTGGTGGTATTGGACTGGTTTCTAGCAGGCTTTTATTAGAGGGCCCATTGGAAAAGGATAGGGGGGCTTTTTTAGTTGGCGGAAGGGCTTCTTATGCCCATTTGTTTCTCGCGCTAACAGGCAATGAGAACAAAGCATATTTCTATGATTTAAATACCAAGCTAAACTATAAAATCAATGAAAATAACAGCATTTATTTGTCTGGTTACTTTGGTAGAGACCTCTTTGGTATTTCGGATAGTTTTATAAATGTCTACGGCAATTCGGTCGCTAATTTTCGATGGAACCACCTTTTTTCGGATAAATTATTCTCAAATTTATCTGTCATATACTCTGATTACTACTACGGATTAGAATTAGATTTAGTTGGGTTTCAGTGGGATTCAGGCATTCAAAATTTTAATTTGAAATATGACTTTAAACATTATTTGTCTGCCAACACAAAACTCAATTATGGAGTAAACAATATTTATTACCGTTTTAATCCAGGCGAAATTAAGCCCAATAGGGAAGATTCTGGTATTGTAAAAGATAAATTAACAGATAAGTATGCCAATGAATTTGCTGCTTATATAGATGTTGAACAAAATGTGTCTACTGCGTTTTCTATTCAATACGGCATGAGATGGAGTAGGTTTGACCGCTTGGGGCAAGAGGTGTTTTACACCTATGAAAATAACAATCCTGTGGCCTATGATCCTGCATTTGATTTGTATTCAGAGGGAACGCCTAATGGACAAGTACAACAAAGTAGGAATAGCTCCATAGCTACATTCTCAAATTTTGAACCCAGATTGGGATTGTCTTATGTACTAAATGACAGAACAAGTATTAAGGCGAGTTACAATCATATGGCCCAATACCTTCATTTGTTGTCTAATACAAGTTCTCCAACGCCTCTAGATGTATGGACGCCCAGTGGCCCTTATGTAAAGCCCCAATTACTAGATCAATTTGCGCTAGGTTATTTTAAAAACTTAGACAATTACAGCATAGAAACCGAAGTGTTTTACAAAGAAATTGCCAACCGAATAGATTATATAGATGGCGCGAACCTCATTGCCAATGACGCTATTGAACGCGTCATACTCAATGGAGAAGCCCGTGCTTATGGCTTAGAATTTTTACTTAGAAAAAACACGGGTGCTTTTACAGGTTGGTTGGCCTATACTTGGTCTAGATCTGAGCAGAGAACTCCTGGAAGAAATTCGTTGGAGACCGGTATTAATATCGGGAATTGGTATTTTACTCCCTTTGACAAGACCCATGATCTTTCTATAAACAGTAGTTATGAGCTCAATAGTAAGTGGCAACTCAATGCCAATTTTTTGTTTCAAACAGGACAACCCACTAACTATCCAGTGGGACAGTATGAACTCAGGGGTCTTAACGTTCCAATTTTTGGATTGAGAAATCAAGAGCGACTACCCGCCTACCACAGATTGGATATTTCTGCGACTTTAATTCCAGACAAAAACAAAGGCAGGAAGTTTCAGTCTGAATGGTCTTTCGGAATATACAACCTGTACAATAGAAGAAATGCAGCGTCCATTAATTTCCGTCAAAATACAGACAGTGGTAATAATGAGGCTTTGAGAACATCAATTTTTGGGATCGTACCCTCAGTAACGTATAACTTTAAATTCTAGGTAAATGAAATACTTTAGCGCCCTATTTTTATTTGCACTTTCCATTAGTCTGTTCTCTTGCGAGGATGTCATTGAGGTGGAGGTTCAAAACACCACCCCAAGACTGGTCATAGACGCCCAGTTTAATATTTTCACTGCCTTAGAGGCGCCGCGTTTGGAGGGGGGTGTGAAACTCAGAATGTCTGCCAATTATTTTGATCTGAATGTGCCTATTATAAAAGATGCTTTAGTAACTATTACCCATTTAAATTCAGGACTTGAATACCCTTTGCTTTTTGACGAATCAATTGGCATGTTTCTTCCTAACAAAATAGATTTCTTAACTGATTTTATTTCCAAGTATGAATTAAAAGTAGTGTACAAGGGCCAGGTTTATAGGGGGAACACGAACTTTGTTCCAGTACCACCAATTTTGAAAGCAGTGCAAGGGACTAAAACCCTATTCAGTGGGGACGAAACAGAAATTATTTTGTCTTTCCAGGATTTTTCAGAGCGAGACGATTTTTATTTATACGACTTTGGACAAGATATATACCGGCCCATAGAAGACCGTTTTTTTCAAGGAGAGGAGTTTGTCTTTTCGCACTTTTACAGCTCAGACGAGGTGAAAGTAGGGGACCTTATTACTATTAAAGCACATGGTGTAGAAGAACAGTATTACAACTATTTTAACTTGATCCTTACACTTACAGATTCTAATGGAGGCCCTTTTCAAAGCCTTCCTGCAAGTTCCAGAGGTAATATTTTAAATGTGACGCAACCTGACAATTATCCCTTGGGATATTTCTTGATATCTGAATCTGACCAGAAACAATTGTTAATTGAAGAATTGAAATAGGTCAATTGTGATAGTTTGTCACTAATAAATTCTGATAGTTTGTCACTAATGAATTAGCTATTTTCCTTTAAATGAGCCCCCCTTGGTGCATTGGTTTCATGCAACACATGCTCGCTATGAAGAAATTGGGCTGCCGCTGCAGAATCTTTTACCTTAACAGCACTTCTTTCTAGCATTGCTGCTTCAAAGTGGTTCAAGACATTTTTTCTAATACCATTTTCTCTCCACTCAGTGCCTGGCATACACCCTTTTGTGATGCTTCTAGCCAGAGATAAAGCGTCTAATAAGGCCTGATTAGCCCCTTGCCCTTTGAAAGGACTCATGGGATGGGCCGCATCTCCTATCAGGGTCACACTTTGGTGTTTTTGGAGCATTTCAGCTTTGAGTAATGCCCTGTCATATACTGGGTATCCAGAAATACATTCTTTTTGTGTTGCAGCAATGATTTCAGGGATAGGACTGTGCCATTTCGTACGTTTACAGGCGGTTTCCTTTAGTTTTTCGGGACCTAAATCTCGGATTATTTTTGCGGCGTCTTCATGGATAGGAAAACTCAATTGCCACATGATGGAGGTTTTGTCATATGGCATGACATAAATTCTTTCTTTTCCATTTGCTGTCTGAAAAACTGTTTCACCATCTAATAAATCTGGTGTCACCCCTTGGATGTGATCTAAGGAACATATTCCAAGAATCACCATACATTCTAAATAATTCAAGGGTATTTTTTGTGCTCCAAGACACCAATTTCTTACGGCACTTCTTATTCCGTCTGCACCAACAATAAGATCTGTATGGTATTTTTTAATTTTCCCTTGAACCATAAAATGGAGGGCCATTTTTTGTGCTTCATCTTTTTTTATATCAATAAGTTCATGGTCCCATAGCAGCCTGTTTTCTCCATGGAGCTCCTCTAACAGAACCTTGCGTAGCGATTGTCTGGATATGTGAATATTGGTGTGTCTCAATGGCTTTTTTAAGCGCTCTTCCTGCCACTTCCTCATTCCCCACTCTGCTATGACTTTTCCAACGGTATTATGTACAAGGTGTCTTGTAGAGACCACACTTTCTTCTAAACTAAGGATCCCAAAGGATTTTAATGCCTTACTCGCTTGTTGTAAGGTGAGACCATAGCCCTGAGAACGGGAGCTGAAATGGAGGTCTTTTTCATAAATAGTAAAAGGAATTCCCCTGTGAAGACAAGCTACACCTAATGCTACGCCCCCAATACCTGCACCAATAATGGAAATATGAGGATAATTTTCTGTGTCTGCTACAGCAGCGGTTTGTGTTTTTATTAAACCAGATCCCTCACATGGCTTACATTTTACAAAAATCGATTTTGGTTTTATAGGTTCAATACCTATTTGGGTATTTTTTAAGTATGCAGCTAAGGCATTTTTATAAGCAAGCCGAATTTTTTTACGAAGTCTTTTATTGAGCTGCCCCATTCCCTTGCATTTTTCACAAATACACCAATAATCTCTGTTAATGGGTTCTTTTTTCACTCCTGATTAATTTAATACAGCCTGAGGAACAAATATAAAAAGTAATATCAGAACGAAAAGGATCTATTTACTTCCCTAGTCCAGAATAAACATGTAATTTTGCCGATTGTTAAAATCTGAAAATGAAACGAATAAATCAGTACAAGAAGTTATTTAGTGTAGCAGGGGAATTAGAGCTTAAAACCCTTAAAACTGCCTATCGAAATTTGGTCAAAGAATGGCATCCTGACAAGTTTCAAGAAGGAGACCCCAAGAGAGAAGAAGCAGAATTACAGAGTAGGCTCATTATAGATGGATACCATTTCTTAGTGAGTATTGCCCCTGAGACCATAGCGACCAATTTAGACGCTTATACAGAAACCATTACAAATTCAGGTATTGCGGATTATTATCACAAAGGAATGCTTTTAGAAATCACTTTTTTAGACGGCACTACCTACGAATATTTTGGGGTCAGTAAAGCGGTTTACCACAAAATGATACAGTCTGATAAGTTAAATAGATTCGCCAAGCGAAATATTTACCCCAATCGCCTTTATAGAAAATCTAAGCGCACTTTAAAAGAGGCGTAAACCCTATAGTCATTGATTTTATTCGTATAAATTGAATTTATAGTTCAATTTTTACACTTCTCGTAAGCAGTAGGCTTATCTTTATTCAAAACCATTTTATGTCAAAACTGTTTTCTGATTTAGGAATTTCCCTTGCTTTGCAACAAGGGCTTTCAGATTTAAATATTACTGAGCCTACATACATTCAACAAAAGGCCATACCAATATTACTTAAACAGTCTGAAGATGTGGTGGCTTTGGCAAAAACAGGGACAGGTAAAACAGCTGCTTTTGGCCTGCCTTTGTTGGACTTAATTGATGTTGAAAGCAAGCATATTCAAGTAGTTATTTTAGCGCCTACTCGTGAGCTGGGGCAGCAAATTCACAGTAACTTGGAGGGGTATGCCAAGCACCTTCCATTAGTTTCTATAGCTTCAGTATGTGGGGGAATACCTATTAAACCTCAAATAGAACGTTTAAAAACACCTACTCAAATTGTAGTGGCTACCCCGGGTAGATTATTAGACTTAGTAGGTCGTGAGGCCATACAATTAAACAAACTCTCTTATTTGGTTTTAGATGAGGCAGATGAGATGGTCAATAATTTCCAGCAAGAGTTGGAAAGTATTATCAAAGAGATTCCAAAAAAACGCAGAACACTTTTGTTTACTGCAACACTTTCTGGTGCCGTAAAACAGTTGGTTCAAAATTATATGTCTAAGCACGTAGTTCAGATAGAAGACCATACAAATGGATCAGTGAACCTTGGTATAGACCACCATTATACAGTGGTTACCCCTATAGAAAAACTAGATGTTTTAATGCATTTTTTGAGTGCTAGGACTGGTCAGCGCGGTTTAATTTTTTGCAAAACTAAAGCAGCTGTCAATAAACTTGGGAAAAATTTAGCGATCAATAAATTTTCTTCCGGTTTAATTCATGGGAGTTTAACCCAAGGGATTCGAGATAGAATTATGGGGCAGTTTAGAGAGGGGCATATAGATATTTTGGTGGCAACTGATTTGGCGGCAAGAGGTATAGATGTTCAGGAAATCTCTTATGTAGTGCATTATCATTTGCCAGATACTTATGATACTTATGTGCACAGGAGTGGGAGAACGGCTAGGGCAGGAGCCAAAGGATTTTCACTGTCTATACTGCAAGAAGAAGAGCTTAAAGATATTCCTGAATTTGAAAAAGAATTGGGTATTAAATTCAATGAATTCAAAAAAGGAGATGCCCAAAGTATTGAAGAAAATAATGGTTTGTTGTGGGCTAAAAAAATATTTAAAACCAAACCGAATCACGAAATATCTCCCTCTTTTAGAGAACAAATTGGGACTGTCTTTCATCATCTGACCAAGGAAGAACTCATAGACAAATTGCTAGCAGACTATGTAAATACTACAAAGACTTTACGCACTAAAGAGGCGCCCGTAAAAAGGCTCAAGAAGCGATAGTTATTATGGCAAATAGTATAAAAGCGCAGGATGATATTCTAGCTAAATTAAATATCTACAAATTAAATCCAATGCAAGAGGAGGCCCTTGCAGTGATAGAATCTACAGCGAACACTATATTGTTGTCTCCAACCGGTACTGGAAAAACATTGGCTTTTTTATTATCTCTACTCAAAACATTAGACGCAGATTCTAAAGAAGTACAAGCTTTAATTATTGTACCTACTCGGGAATTGGCTATTCAAATAGAACAAGTGTTTCGCAGCATGGGATCCGGTTTTAAAGTGAATGCCGTATATGGTGGCCGTCCTATGTCAAAGGACAAGATTGAAATTAAGCATGTTCCAGCAATTTTAATTGGAACTCCAGGCCGTATTTTAGATCATTTTAATTCAAATCGATTTTCTAAAGACAGAATTAAAACCCTTGTTTTAGACGAGTTTGATAAATCGCTCGAAGACGGTTTTGAATTGGAGATGCAAGACATTATTGGTGGGTTGCCTCATATTAATAAGCGAATTTTAACCTCTGCTACTCAGGCTGTTAAAATTCCAGACTTTGTTCGTTTAGATAAACCCAAAATAGTAAATTATTTATTAGAACAGCCCCGTACTAAATTAATAGTTAAAACAGTCCTTTCTCACAATGAGCAAAAACTGCCAGCACTTTTAAATCTAATTCAATATCTAGGCAATGAAAACGGAATAATTTTCTGTAACCTAAGAGAAAGTATTGATCAAATAAGTCGTTTTCTCAATGAAAATAATTTAAGCCACAGTTGTTTTTCTGGAGGAATGGAACAAAAAGACAGAGAACGCGCTTTAATAAAATTTAGGAACGGTACTAATCCCATTTTAATTGCCACAGATTTAGCTTCTAGAGGGCTGGATATTCCAGAATTAAAGTTTATTGTTCATTATGAAATGCCGCGGGATGAAGCAGCCTTTACCCACCGAAACGGTCGTACTGCTAGGGTAGACGCCAAGGGAACAGCCTATGTTATAAAAGGAGAAAAAGAAGACTTACCCGATTACTATAAAAATGACCAAATAGCAAACATTTCAAAAAAAGGACTGAGTAAACCTCAGTTTTGGGAAACCTTATTTATTTCTGGAGGGAGAAAAGATAAAATATCCAAAGGCGATATTGCTGGACTCTTTTTTAAACAAGGTAAAATTAATAAAGACCAATTGGGGGTAATTGAGTTAAAACAAGACTGTGCCTTTGTTGCAGTGCCTAAATCTATTGCAGATGCTTTGGTTGTAAAATTGAATAATGCTAAGCTCAAAAAGAAAAAAGTGAGGGTTACGCTGGTATAAAACCTATTCAAACCACCACAGTACTATTCTACTCACTTTATGGCCTATTTCCATAGGAAGAACAGTAAATATTGCCTTTGCTTTTTTAAGTTGTTTTTCAATGGATGGAAGACTTTCTTCTTTTGAGACAAGAGAAGAGAACAACTTCACTTGAGATTTATACCCTACACTTTCTTTGATCAATCGCTTAATAAATAGGGCCTCTCCGCCCTTACACCAAAGTTCATTGGCTTGCCCTTCAAAGTTTAACAATGTGGTGTTGTGGTCTGTTCTATTGCCCAGATTTCGCTGCTTTCTATATGAGCCTTTCAGTGCCTCTGCTTGAGAACTGTGAAAAGGAGGGTTACAGATAGAAAAATCAAAGGGTTCATTTGGTTGCACAATGTTCTTGAAAAGAAACTGCTTGTTCTCCTGCAAACGAATTTCAATGGTGTTTTTTAATGCTGGGGTTCGCGCAATATTTTCTTTGGCTATTTCAACCGCTTTTACATCGCTCTCTGCACCCACCATGGACCAACCAAAATGTTCTGAGCCAAGTATGCAATAGATGCTATTTGCTCCTGAGCCAATATCTAGTACTTTTAAAGGCTTGTCTATATTTAAATTAAACCTTTCTGAAAGAAAATCTTTTAAGTAAAGTAGGTAATCTAAGCGTCCAGGTACCGGAGGAATTAAGTATCCTTTGGGTAAAATATAATCTTGGAGCTTATAATCTGCCAGTAATATGGCTTTATTTAGTGCATAAACTGCATTTGAATCACTAAAATCGATGGTTTCTTGGCCAGAGGTATTTAATACTATATAATTTTTAAGAGGTGCATATACCTCTGTGTATTTGGTGAAATCATATGGCGCTTGGTACGGATTTTCTGCATGCATGGCCGTAAAGGTATTATAAAACAGTATTTAAAAGAGGTATTTTTTTGAACCAATTGGTAACTAAAAGGAATTTGCCATATATCTTTTATAAATTGCATACATTAAAAAAATGAAAGAATAATGCGCAAGAAAAAGATCCTAATAATCAGAATCATTTTGTTCATTGGAACGGCAATTTCAATGTTTTTCGTGCCATGGATTTTGGTAAAGGCTTGGATTTTACCGCTACCGGATACTGTTCAAGAACAAGTAGATGAAGCTATTGGTCACGGTTTTGACGGTATGATTGTTTATGTGGACCAAGCAGGAAAACCTCCAGAATTTTACACAGCTGGTTGGAAAGATAGAGAGAATAAATTACCAGCACACCACAAATCATTGTTCAAAATTGGCAGTATTAGCAAGTTATATACCGCTGTAGCAGCTACTAAATTGGTCAAAGAAAAGCGTTTGTCTTTTAATAAAACACTCGCTGATTATCTTCCAGAACTTAGAAATAGAATTGAAAATGCTGAAGAAATTACCTTGAGGATGATGATTCAGCACCGTTCTGGTATTCCGAATTTCACAGATAATCCAGCGTACTGGGAAAACGAACAGGAAAATGGTAAAAATGCCTTAGATTTTGCTCTCGACCTGCCAGCTACTTTTAAACCTAATGGAGGATATAAATATTCCAACACAAATTATTTATTGCTTCGTAGGATAATGGATAATATTCTAGGTTATAGCCACAATCTGTATATCAAAGAGAAAATATTGATTCCCCTGGAGCTAAAAAACACCTTTTTTTCGATTACTGAAGTTGATCTAGACAATGTCATGAGTGGGTATTATGTGGGATACGAGGAAGATTTTAAAGCTCGTGAATATGGTATGATGGCTACAGCAGAAGATGTGGGTCTATTTTTGCGAGCCTTAAATGATGGTTCAGTATTTGACGCCGGAGAAAAGGAAATCTATCCATATGAGTATAACCATGGGGGTTTGGTTGTTGGTTATCAAAGTCTCTCAGAATACCATAAAGATATTGATGCGGTAGTTGTTCAATTTATTAACACTACGGACTTTGAAGGTTATGAATGGAATTTATCGGAAATTACAATTAACCGTATTGTGAAAATTATTAGAAAGCTTAAATAAAGTTCAGTGAACTAAGGATCAGTGAGGTTTTGCTTTGTACTCGAGATGGAGCTGTTTTCGAATTATCCAATCCAACTATAAATTTTGTTACTCTAAACGATTGCGGTAATCACTCGGAGTAGAACCCAATACTTTTTTCACATATTGAGTGAAGAACGATCGACTTGAAAAACCCATTTCGTCAGAAATCTCAGAAATATTGAGGTTTTTATTCTGCAAGAGAAGGACAATACGCTCTTTAGTGAATCGTTGAATAAACTCAGATGCAGTGGCACCAGAATTTTGCTTGGAAATTACATTTAAATACTTATCGGAAATATTTAATTGATTGGCATAAAACTTAACTTCCCGTTCTTTCATACAGCGATCTTGAACCAATTGTCTAAACCTTTCGTATAAAGTTCCTGTCTGCAAACTTCTTTTTCTGCGTTCGTACTCATTGACGAATGTATGCCACATTTCCAGAATAAAAAGCCTCATTTGAAGTTTTAAAGCCTCTTCATAAAAATGATGACCTACGTCAAGGAATTTAGCATTCATTAATCGGAAATTAGATAAAACACGTCTCTGATCTTCTCTATTTTTTAATTGTTTAACGGGATATCGTCTAGAATGCAGTTCCGCATCAATACCCCAACTTTGGTCTGGAATATTATTAATTAGAAATTTATTTTCTACGAGTAGAACTGTTGCACTAAAACCTTTGGAAAACGATAAGCTTTTCAAATTACTTTTAGCAAACCAAAATAAAAATTCATTGCTTTTACAACTCATTTTTATATCATTAAATGTAAAATCAATTTTGCCTCTATGACAAATTAAATGTGTGTGATAATTAGCTATAAAGTCTCTAGGAAAATCTTTTTTTTCAGAAACCTTTAGCATTACAATACGAGCTATATTATCCATTTTTTGACTTTTTTCAGTCATAATTTAACATAAGATATATTTAACATTATTAAGGTGATAAGTGTAACAAATGTAATGAATCTCTTTATTTCTTTGTAAGGTTAAATAAAAGGATAAGAAATGGCTAAGAATACCATTTTTAAAAGATTAGTAAAAGGAGAAGTGATTTCATCAGAAGATCCTGAAAACTTCAAACTAAAGGAAACATCTTACTAATACGAAAAAACTATAAAATGAGAGTGCTAATTGTAACGCCTATGTTGAAAATATACCATTTTATCATTTTTATAATTTTATGCTGTATTGGAATCTCTGATGCTGATGCTCAATACGCTAATGCTGAAATAAGCTCAGGTGGATTTTCTTTTGTACCTGCTTTTACAGATATAAATCCCAACTTGATTATCCGCGCAGGTACTGGTAATAAGAGTTTAATGTCTGCTCACATGATCGGGAATATTCGTTTAAATTCTATGAATCCAAGAGGGTTTATTTTTATTACAAGAGCAAAAATAATAGACAAGCAATTTAAACTTACTGCAGGGATACATTTGCCAGCAATTCAAATTGACGATGATTTTTTAGTAGATACTTTTTTTGCGCAAGAATTAATTGCCTCTTTTAAACTATCTGATCGTTGGA
>Ga0102887_1001184_pt1 | contig 11938 bp, 8 predicted proteins | sample Colrivmet1550B02_FD_84504 | JGI IMG/M metagenome (GOLD analysis project Ga0102887, IMG submission 84504) | Estuarine microbial communities from the Columbia River estuary - metaG 1550B-02 | ecosystem: Environmental > Aquatic > Marine > Intertidal zone > Estuary | place: USA: Columbia River...
GTAATTGCAGCGATCACGGTAATTACAAGCATTTACTTTATGCCTGCCTTTTCGGGCAAAGTATTACAACAAGACGATATCCAAATTGGCGTAGGTAAGTCTAAAGAAATAGTAGATTATCGTGCGGAAAATCATAAAGAACCTTTGTGGACAAACTCTATGTTTAGTGGAATGCCCGCATTTCAGCTCAATGTATTTTTTCCTTCTAATGTTTTTGAGAAAATAGAACGTGCAACTAAAAGATGGCTGCCTAGCGGTATCGGCCTCTTTTTCACACTTATGGTGGGTATGTACATTTTACTGATCTCCTTAAAGGTCAACCCATGGCTAGCAGGTATCGGATCTCTTGCTTTTGCTTTCTCTGCTTTTTTCATTATCTCTTTTGCCGCAGGCCATAACGCAAAGTTGAGAGCCGCAGGTTATATCGCCCCTATGCTAGGCGGCATTTTATTGACTTTAAATGGAAAACGCTTATTAGGAATGGCAGTGACCGCTCTATTTTTAGGTTTAGCAATTTCTGCGAATCACTTACAAATCACATACTACTCTGCATTGGTTGTTCTGGTTATTGTTATTACTTATTTGGTTGATGCTATTAAAACCAAAGACGTTAAGAATTATCTAGTTTCTATTGCATTCCTAGCCGGAGCAGCCTTGATTGCGATTGCACCAAACACTTCGAAACTTTGGACAACACTTGAGTTTTCAAAAGAAACTATCCGTGGTGGTAAATCTGAGCTTACAGCAAAAGAAAGCCAAGCTGGTGGACTTGATAAAGAATACGCATTTAGATGGAGTTATTCAGGTGCTGAAATGTTCAACTTGGTAATACCAGATTTTACTGGTGGTGGTGCTAAACAAAATTACGAAGAGACCGAAACGCACGCTCAGCTTTACAGAGGCATTAAATCTAACCTTCAAAAAGAAGGCTACAGAGGCAAGCAAGCCGAGGAGCAGGCAAACGCACAAATTGCAAGCCTTTTCTATTGGGGAAGTAATTCTATGGTGCATGGTGGTTATTATTTAGGAGCAATCATGTTCTTCTTTTTTGTTTTAGCTTTTCTAGTTGCTCCTAAATCAATGAAAGTTTGGGTCGGAATCTCTGTGGTTTGGTCAATTTTCATGGGCCTAGGTAGCAATTTCATGACGTTTAATGAATTGATGTTCGACTATTTCCCAATCTTTAATAAATTCAGAGTTCCTTCAATGGCGTTGATAACCTGCTTTGTTCTTATTCCAGCTTTTGGGATTTATGGAGCTGACCGTTTCCTTAAACTTGAAAACAAAGCAGAAGCTAAAAAAATACTTTTGAAAGCCCTTTACATTGGAGGTGGCTTCTTCTTATTCTTCGCTCTACTAGGGCCAAGTCTTTTCGATATGAGTTCAGATAGAGATGCTCAATTTCAAAACAACCCACAGCTTCTAGACAGTATTATTTCTGACAGAGAGAGTTTATTGAGAAATACGGCATTCCGTTCATTGATGCTTACTATAGGTGCCTTTGGATTGTTATTCTTAAAAACTATTGACAAAATAAAAACACCAATTGTTTTTGCTGGCCTAGCTGTTTTGGTAATGATCGATATGTTCGGTGTAGACCGCGAGCATATTAGCCATGACGACTTCATGACAACGAGAGATTACAATTCTCCCTTTAGAAAATCAGCTGCGGATAACAGTATTCTGAATGCGCCAAATAACCCAATTTATTACCGTGTTTTAAATTTAAATAATCCATTTAACGATGGTTTCACCTCATATTACCACAAATCTATTGGTGGTTATCACGGTGCAAAATTGCAGCGTTACCAAGATTTATTCGAAGTTCAAATCATGAATGAAATGAATAAAATAATTGAGCCATTGCAGAAGGGAAAAAATCCACAAGCTGCATTTGCGAGCACTCCTGTGTTAAACATGCTGAATGACTTGTATGTTATTTACAACCCGGGAGCACCTGCCTTACAAAACCAAAATGCATTGGGGAATGCTTGGTTTATTAAAGAGTTGCAAGTTGTAGAAAATGGTGATCAGGAAATTAAAGGTTTATCAACTATCAACACGAGTAAAACAGCATTAATCAAGAAAGAAAATGCGAGTTACTCGGCAACAAAATCTTTCACTGGCGAGGGTCAAATTTCATTGACTTCTTATGCTCCAAATAAATTGGTTTACAATTCCACTTCAAGTTCAGATCAATTTGCGGTTTTCTCTGACATGTACTACAGAGATGGAAAAGATTGGAAGGTAACTATAGATGGGTCTGAAACTGATCACACTAGAGTTAACTATGTTTTAAGAGCAATGAATGTTCCTTCTGGAAACCACGAGATTGTTTTTGAATTTAGACCTGCTTCTTTTTATACCGGAGAAACAATTAGTTTGATCGGTTCGATAATCTTCGTGGTTTTATTGGCTGGAGCAATATTTATAAGCGTAAAGAAAAACGACACTCAAGAAGAGATTATAGATTAGTTTTTGAACTAACTTAAAGCATTTAGAATTTTAGGTATAAAAACTATTAATCCAACACTGGCTGTAGTTATAGAGCCAACTAAAACGGATGCAGCAGCTAAATCTTTAATTTTTTTGATAGCCTCATGTCTATTGGGTTCAACGAAATCGGCCAAATTCTCTATGGCTGAATTAATAATCTCTAGCGCAAAAACAAATCCAATACATAAAATTAAGGCCACCCATTCTAAGCCAGAGATTTTAAAATAAAAAGCAGCAGCCATAGCCAGCAAAGAAACCACAAAGTGTATTCTAGAGTTATGCTCTTCAGAGACCAGAACTTTCAACCCTTCCAAAGCATAACGAAAACTTTTGGCTCTCTTCCTTATTGAAAAATTTTGATTTTGTTTTGCCAAATTTTTTTATTCTATGCTATTATTTCATTCAAATGATTGGCGATCTCTCCAGCCAAATTCTTCCTACTAAATCGTGCATAATCAGAGCTAGTCGATTTCAATGTACCCTTTTTAAAATCTTCGAATGCCGTTCTTAAATAATCCTCTAATTCAGACTCTTCGTTGTAATCGAATACCTTTCCAGAGTTTGTCTCTTTAATGATTCTAGCCGCATCGCCTATTTTAGTTCCTATGCATAGGATGGGACGTCTTGAGCCAATGTATTCGAACAATTTACCTGGAACTACGCCCATTAAATTCGCAGTATTGTTTATCGGAAGTAATTGCAAAGCTGAATCCAACAAATCGTTAATCACTTCTTTATGACCTTTGTATGCAGTATGATGCAAAAAGTCGTTCAACTTATTTTCCTCAATCGATTTAAATATTTGAAAATCAACAGGACCAATTAATCGAATCTCTAAAGCTTCTTTAAAACCTTCTATTGAATCTGAAAGCCTTCTTAAAACTGGCCAGAGAATAGCTGGGTTTCGGTCTTTATTCATAGATCCAATATGTGTAATTCCAAACTTATTTGGCACAGCACCTGTTGCTTTTTCAAAATCTTGAGGGTCGTAACCATTCGTCACTACTCCTACTTTTTTAATTTTCTTTTTATTAAAATCTTCTGCCCAGCTCCAAGTTACCGTTACCGTTTTGTCTGCATTCTTTAAGACTGAAGCTTCCAACTTATGGTGCTTTTTATCGGCCCATTTAGAAATTTTTAATTGATCGTAATAATCTACAAAAGTCCAAGGATCTCTAAAGTCTGCCAACCAAGGAATATTGAATTTCTTTTTAATTTTATTAGCAATCATATGCGTGGTATGGGGTGGCCCAGATGAAATGATTGCATCAATTTTATTTTCATTTAAATAGTTACTCAAATAATCTACCGATGGTTTAATCCAAAACATCTTGGCATCTGGAATAAAAACATTGCCTCGCACCCATAAAACCAGTTCATCCTTCCAGCCTTTCTTGTCAGATTCATTTAAAAGGCCAGGTTGTATTTTTTCATTCTTCCCTTTTCCGATTAGTTTCTTATATAAATCAAATGGCTCCCAAATGGGGACTTTATGTGTTTCAATATTCTCTGGAAGTTCTTTCAAAAGCTCAGGATCGCTCAATGAAACTTCAGCATCTTTGGCTGTAAAAATAACAGGTTCCCACCCGTATTCACGAATGTACTTCACCATCTTCAACCAACGTTGAACTCCGCCTCCACCCATTGGCGGCCAATGATATGTTACGATTAAAACCTTTTTCATTCTCTCAACATTCTTCCATAGCCATCGCTCTTCAGGCCATTATTAATGTTTACTTCAAATGGCTTGCTTGCGCTGTCGTGAATAGTAACTTTATCTTCCTCGATAACAATTTCACGCGCAATTTTATCATTCTTGAAGAATAATGCTGCCTTAATTTTCTGATTGGTCAATTCGTACAACTCAACATTTGTATCGTTCATCGTGTGAAACAAACCCATAATTCCATCCATAAAACGGTTTGGCTCTTCTCCCAAATAAGGAGCGTTGTGCGCCTTCGCACTGCGCAAGTTATTGCGAACATCCATATCTCCCGTGTAAGTTATGTTTCCAGGATCTGCAAGCAACTGATTTCCTTTCACCCAAAGATCCATACTCAATTGATCATTGTGAAAGTGCCCCCTATAACGGTGGGCCTTGTCTCTTTGAAGTAATGATAAGGCTAAAAAAAACTTATCAGATTTTAAAACAACAACGCCAAAATCTTTTGAGTAAAACGATTGAATTTCATCAACATCTATTTTAGAAAACTCTAATACCCAAGTTTTATGCTCAGGTAATACCAGTCCTAAATCTTCATCTAGTTCTGGATCTTCAATTTTAGATATGTAATTTAGGGCCTTGTCATGAGTTAATGCTTTAATAAAATCATATTCCAAGCCTTGTCCCGTTTTCTCGAACAAAGCATTGCCCATTTCAATCACACCTGAAACATTCAATAAACTTTCAACGAATTCCTCTTCATGCGGTTTTCCTTTAGAGTATTTCTCTAGGTTCGAATATTTAACTTCCCTTTCTTGCGGTGTGAGCCATTCTCCAGCTAAAGACAACGGCAAAATACTTCCGCTATCATTGTCTCCAAACTGAGGTAATTCTCCGTTTGGCTTTACCATAGATTTTAAAAACTCATAAGCCAAAGAGATTCTGCTTTGAACTTTTTGAACAGCATCATTTTCTCCAAGGTTAATCAAACAGGCTAGGCCTAAAAGAGCAATCTCTGTGCTTAAACAGTGGTAGTATGTTGAGCCCTCAAAATTTCCCCCATCAGAATAGAATTGTTTATCTATTTCAGAACAAAACTCATTAATTATCCACGGTCTTTCTTTCAGTAAACCTTTCCATGAAGGAAAGTAAATAAGCCCAAAAAGCAATCCCGTAAGGTTTGCCAAATAGTGGTTGTTTCCTAATCCTTCTTTATGTTCTAGGTTTTTTAAAATGAAACTGAAATGTTCTTGTAAAAAAACAAGGTCCTCATTTTCATCATATCCTGTTTTGTCAAAAGCTACGCTCATATTTATAGCCCGGATTGCCACTTCCATAGCATTCATCCATTGGCTGCCAAAGCCGACTTTGTTGTTTTCGCGGAAGTCTTTTAAAACAGCTTTGATATAATCTGTAGATCTGTCTTTTGAATAAAAGGAAACTCTAAGCAGTTGATGCATTCGACCAAATTCCCAAGGCACTTTTATATCAGCACCTTTGGCATGTAACCCCAACCCGAGCTGTTCACCTGAAGGCTTGCTATCATCCCATTCAAATCCGAATCTGAAATCTTTTTGCCAATACCCTTTAAATGTTCTCCAACCTGTCCCTAAAAAATCTGCTTCAGCATTCAGGTATTTTTGAACGACAAAATCCGCAGCATCTGTGCGCTTAGCTTTTAATTTGGAAAAGTCCTGAGGATTGAATTGAGGATCTTTTTCTACAGAAACATCAATTGAAGAACCCTTTTTATTCAATACTCTTTTAGCAACGCGCTTAGCAAAGACTCTTGGCGGAAGCGCCAATAAATCTCTCCAGATTGCTCGATTCTTTATTTTGTTAGAAAATGAAATAGCTGTCGATTTATATACCTGCGCAAAATAGAACAATCCACAAAATCTGAGTAGCTAGTAAGCACTTATTAAGAGAATTTTAGGTTAGTGTTTTTCTCGACAGGAAAGAAATAGAAAACTAATATGCAAGATTTAAAGTATTACTTCCTTGTAAAAGCCAACATGATTTGTTCATCCGCAACAGGTTGATTGCTAATGTGTCCTAAATCTTTAAGTGCGCCCAAGTTTTTAACTACCAAACTGTTTTTAGCAGCAAAGTTTTCATAAAAACTCAATTCCTTATACATTACAGGAAACCCTTGCCAATTTCCGCTTTCTCTTTCCGAAAGATTAACATTTGCAAAAAACACACCTTTTTCGCTCAAATGTCTCCCAACAAAATCGAAACACTTTTCAGCAATGTCATCGTCCAAATGAATTAAAACAGAAAAGGCAAAAGCCATGTCAAACTTAGTATCAAAGTGCAGTTCGTTAAAATCATTAAAGTGTACCAGCTCAGGTTTTTTATTCTCCAAGCCCTCTTCTTTCAACTCTTTTCTTCCTTCATTAAGAACGTCTGCTCTCACCTCTAGACCGCAATAGTTACCTTCATTTAAATATTCAATAAGTGGAATCCCTCCCCTTAAAGTACCGCATCCAATGTCTACTAATTTATCTTCTGGTTTCAATCCGTTTTCTTTTAAAAAATTGATTTGAAACTTCTGTTTCATTTCCCATAAATGAGCCGCTCCAACCAAATAATGTCTTTGTTCCTTTTTTGAAAGAAAAAGTTTATTGAAAATCATTTTCTTTACTTTCTTAAGATTTGTAATTAAAGACATTTTTCTAATCGTTTTAAATTTATCGAACCTGTGCAATAGTAGTTTTTAATACCGCCTTCAACAAGAAAATAGAAGAGATTGTGTTGCCGAAAAATGGAATTAACCAAACTGAAAATCCCTAAAACAATTAATAGAACTATAGAAAGGTTAAAATGTATTTTAGCGCAAAAATTAACGCCCTTTGGGAGAAATTAAAAAACAAAGCATTCAATCCTCACTTGTTCTAGGCATAGGGGTATTGTTAGGGTTCTTCCTAAAATTATATGTTTTTCCTGCGTATTTAGAGCCAAGTGAAATTGGATTCTTTACCGTTCTAATTGATGTTAGTAATCTTTGTGCTTCCTTCATTCCATTAGGAAGTCAGTTAATCTTCATGCGCTATTTACAGCGCTTCATAGATAATGATGGCAAGTCTAACAGTCTAAGAAAACTTGCATATGCGACTACGGCTGTCAGCTTTGTTTTATTTATAATCCTATTTATTTCTAGTAAAGATTGGTTTATAGAGTTCTATTCTGAAAAGGCGCCTTTACTTTCTAAATACTTCTTAATCATTATACCTCTTGTTTTTGCAAGAGCGCTTCATTCATTATCAGCGGCATACTCTAAAGGAAGAAAAAAAACAGTCTTTCCAAGTTTTGTTCAAGAAATTTTAATTCGGCTACTCACGCTTATTCTGGTTGTTTTGTATGGCTTTGCCATTCTCGACTTAGATTTATTACTAGCCGGTTATCTTGGTATTTATTTTGCATCAAGTCTACTTGTCTTTATTAGCATCAAAAAATTAAGCGGCTGGAAAATAAATTGGTCCAAATCTGCCTTAAGTAAAATTGAATTAAAAGACATTCTAATTTTTGGAGGCTTTTCACTTTTGACAAATACAGGAACAATTCTCATACGAAGTATTGATAGTATTATGCTTACCTCTATTAAAAATCTTGAGGCAGCAGGTATTTACAGCATTGCCTTTTTCATTGGTTTTTTAGTGGAGATACCTAGAAGGGCGATAAGTCAAATCTCATTTCCCTTTTTGGCAGAGGCCTTTAATAAAGGAGATTTAGAGACCATTAAAGAATTATATCAAAAATCTGCGCTCAATCAATTAATAGCCGGCTCCTTCATTTTTGTTTGTTTAGTTGGCAGCCTTAATGAGTTATTTCTAATTATGCCTAATGGATCTATTTACGCACCAGCATCAACAGTTGTCATTCTAATCGGTTTAGCCAAGCTAATAGACACTTCTTCTGGAAGCAATGCAGAAATACTTTCAAACTCCGACTATTTTCGTTACAACTTCGTGAGCATTACCATACTGGCCCCTTTAGGTATCGCAACAAATCTTTTATTAATACCAAAGCTCGGTTTAACCGGTGCAGCTTGGGCAAGTTTAATTACTATGTTTTTAGTAAATGCATTTCGGTTTTTTATCATTTACTGGAAATTAAAAATGATTCCTTTTACTCTAAATTGGATCAAAACTTTAATTCTATTCACCCTCACATTAGCATTATCCTCTTTCCTTCCATCATTTGGAAATCCATATCTAAGTATAATATTAAAAAGTCTATTACTCGGTGGAATAATTTTAGTAGGCTCCTATTTACTAAAAGTTTCAACTGATTTAAATGCCTTAGTTAACACAGTATTAAAAAGGTTCAATAAATAGCATGAAGAACGAGAAACTCAAAATTGTAATGTATCATGGCCGTGCTGCGGGACATAATATCATGCCTTTTTTAGAATATTTCAACACAAGAAAAGATATAGACTTCACTTTTTGCTACAATGAAGACCGAGACTTCTACCCAGATAAACTGAATATTAAATTCTTCAAAATTGAGGCTAACCCAGGTTCAATTTTAAAGTTGAACAAACTCTTAAATGACAATATTGATATCATTTGGTATCACGGTGGACATAGCCCATATATTTTTGCTCTTTTTCAAAGACTACGCTCATCTAAAACAAAATTTATTTTTAATGTTTGGAACGAATGGATTTTAAGACGAGCTGTTAAAAAAGACTTTAGAGCAAGTGTTTACCGCTGGGCTATAAGAAAATCAGATGTTTTGCATTGCAACTGGCATGGCACTGCTGAGGTCGTTAAAGCATTAAACCTTCATCAAAACGTAAAAGTCTTCTACTGGGGATTACATCCCGAATATTTTACAACAAACACGTTACCTCCAGTTGAAGAAACAATTAAATTCTTTAATTGGTTACCAAAAGATAAAACCATTTTCTTTTTCCCAAAATCTATATCGTCAAGTAGTAGACATGATTTGGTTGTAAAAGCAGGTAAAATTTTAATAGATAAAGGCATCACAAACTTTAAGGCTGTTCTATGGTTAGGGAATCGATCTAATGAGGAATTAGAAACGAGTTACGAAAATTTAATTGGCAAATTAAATGTAAGAGAATATGTTGATTTCTACCACCATAAATTCATTCCATTTAATGATATACGCCTCATTTGGGAACGTGTAGATTGTGGTTTACAGATTGCGGTAAACGAACAGCTGAGCACCACTTTTTTAGAACCTCAATTCTTTAAAAAAGAAATTATCGTCACCGATATTGAGCCCTATCGAATTTACAATGAAAAAATGGGCGTGAATCTTCCCCTCATACCATTAGATGAAAATGCTTTGGCAGAAAGAATGGAAGCTGTAATTCTCGGAAACACTCCCGATTATAAAACTTTAGAATTCAGGAGTCAGAAAGTTGCAGAAAATTTTAACATAATAAAGAGTATTGAAAAAATAACGAAGTACTATGAAGACCACGTAAAGCGATTTTCATAAGAGCTTAAAGTTTGCTGATATTCCGACCATTGCCCAATGTCAAACCAAGACTTTTCACTCACGGGGAATACACCAACCTTACCACCTCTTTTTTTAATCTTATCGATGAGTTCTGTAATATGAAAGAAAGAATTCTCTGGAATCTCATCTAATAAATGAGGTTCAAGAATATACATACCGGAATTTATTTTAAACGTAAGTTCTGGCTTTTCACGCATTTCTAACAATTCACCATTCTCACCACTTTCTACAGTGCCATAGGGAATCTGATAGCTTTTAAGAGAAGCGATTAAGGTCAACTCGTTTTTATGCTCTTTATGGTAATTGTAAATATCTCGGTAATCCTGATCTATTAAAATGTCACAATTTGAAATAAAGAAGGTATCGTTGATTTTCTCTTTTAACAGGTACAAGCTGCCCGCGGTCCCTAAAGGTTGTTCTTCCTTGTGAAAGCTAATTTCATAGTCTTTATCTTCTATATCTGCAAAATGATTTTCAATCAGTTTGTGCTTATAATTAACCGTTGCATAAAATGACTTACAACCAATCTTTCTAAAATTATCTATGATAATTTCAATCATTGATTTTTCTCCAACAGGCACTAAAGGTTTTGGAATAATATTGGTAATTGGCCTAAGGCGAGTTCCTTTGCCGCCTGCCATAATTACAACTGGAATATTTAATTCATTGCGCTCCTGCTCGAGTTCTTGGTCGAACATTTCGTCCCACAACCAAATTCGTTCAATTTCACCCTCTTGATTTACGACTGGCATCAACTCTGTTCGCCACTCAAGCATTCTAGACTTTATTTCGTCATGAGATTCTGAAGTGTGCGATACTCGAATGTTTGGTCTAAGAATGCTAGAAACAGCTGTTGCTAAATCAACATTTTTAATAATAGCTCTTTGTATATCACCTATTGACAATAAACTGTGGTACTTATCTTCTTTGGTAACCAAAAGCAGTTTGATTTTCAACTCATCCATTTTCTTCAAGGCAGACATAATATCTAAACCTAAATCAATCTTTCGTTGATTTGCACCTACACGTTTCTTGGCCATTTATTTTCTCCAATTAAATTCTCTCCCCACAAGGGTAAATAACTTTTGATTGGCTAACCTATAAAATTCAGTTAACTCTTTAATTATTTCTGGATCTACATCGGGGTAATCGTTGCTTCGATATTTCTTAAACTCGTCTACTTTATAAGCCTCTAAGCCTAAAAAATTAACCAGATTATTATATGTTGATTGAGGCTCTGAAAACATTTCTTCGCTCGAAAAAACATAAAACTGCTCTTTGTTGAATAGCTCCATCCACTTAATTAGTGAATAATAATACATGCCTTTTTCCAGTATATAATAATCTGGGTCTATCATAGAATTTAGATAAACCTTAATGTTAGGATAGCGTTCTGAAAAACCCGGCACCCATTTAAAATTATGATAGAACTGACTTATAAATCGATCGACAGGATCTCTTAGAACGACTACCAATTTTACATTTGGAATATGCTCAGCAATTCGCTTTGCCACTAAAGATCTGTACATGTACATAGGCGTAGCTTCGCCTGTTATAAATCCTGGTTTAGCTTTAGGAAAAAGAGACTTGTACCAATCTATACCCCTTTCATAAAACTTATCAAAGAATCTTAATTCTTTAGTTTTGTATGTATCGTCATACCCTTCTCCGTTGCCAAACGTATCTAGAATTTGTGGATGCTTAATTAAATAATTGTACAGCGATGTGGTTCCGCATTTTGTTTCACCAATAACTATATAATCTGGTAAATTCATCTAAACCAATTCTGGAATAAAGCTACTTGGAATATTCACAACCGTTGCTTCAAGTTTTTTTGATATTTCTAAACCATCATGTTCGCACTCTTGAAACATTGGAAGACTGTTTAGCAAATTCCAAATTGGGCGACACATTACACCATTCTCATTTGAATAAACTAGGAAGTCATTGCGTGAATCAAAGTCATTGAACCTAATTGTGTTTAACCAATAATTAGCCGTTGTTCCTTCTTGCTCATTCACAAATTCAATGTTAGAATCAATTGAAAAGAAAGAATCATATAGACCAGCCAATTTGCGTTTTGCTTTTAAAACATTGTCAATATTCATTAACTGACCATATAGCAATGATGCATTTAGTCCTGCCATCCGATAATTGTATCCTATTTCATCATGGTAAAACTCGAAAGCATGGGGTCTCTTGGCAGTCGTGCTAACGTGTTTTAACCACTTAGCATGTTTTTCGCTTTGGGTAAGAATAACGCCTCCCATACCAGCGGTA
>Ga0102887_1001185_pt1 | contig 11932 bp, 17 predicted proteins | sample Colrivmet1550B02_FD_84504 | JGI IMG/M metagenome (GOLD analysis project Ga0102887, IMG submission 84504) | Estuarine microbial communities from the Columbia River estuary - metaG 1550B-02 | ecosystem: Environmental > Aquatic > Marine > Intertidal zone > Estuary | place: USA: Columbia River...
CTAAAAGTTTTTGCAAAATAATTGCCTCTAGATTTTTTTATGTCAATTATTTTTCGTATATTAGTACTATAATTAAAAACCATTAAAAACCAATTATCATGAAAAATTATTTATTTATTATTGCCGCTTTAATTTCGTTTAACTCTTTTGGACAAGACGCAGTTATTTCTTCAACACCAGAACCCGTTAGATTGACTAAAGCGTATCAAGGCCCTTATTTTATGGCTGCTACTTACACGGTTCCTGAAAATGAAGGAACAACTCGATTAGAATTTAGAGATCAAAATTACACACAACTTGAGGTAGTTTTTAGCTTTAATGTTTCTGAACAAGCATTAGATTTAATTAAATCACAAATCATAAAGTTACAAAAATCTAAAATGAAAGAATTTGTAAAAATAGATATGGGATCCGGATCAAAGCTTATTATGACTAGATGGGCGATGAAATATATTGAATTCGAATATACATCAACAGCTGGAACTACAAGTTCATGTGCTCTTTCAAAAAATCAAATGAAAAAAGTATTTGGAGTAAAAATCTAAAATTGTTAATAACTTTACAAAAAAACTGCCATAATACTTTTTTATGTCAGTTTTTTTTCGTATATTAGTACTATAATTAAAAACACGAATATGGCAAAATTACACCAAACAATTTCATTTATTAAACCAGTTATCCGCATTTTAGGTTATGCTGCATTATGTTATAGTTTAGATCTAGCAGTAGGTTTACTTATATTGAGTGAAGGAATAGGAATTATAGAAGAATTAATTTAAAATTAAATAATATGAAAAAATTAAAAGCAAAACTATTAACTTACCTATTTACTGATTGGGTAAAGACAGAAAAAGACGTTGAAACATTATTACTCACAAGAGATATGATAACTAAGCGTAAAGACGAGATCGTAGGCCATAAGCCAATCTTAGGTTTTAGAATGCACGTTAATAACGAAATCAAATAATATGACAAAACTACAAACACTTAAATGTTTCGAGGTAACTTCTCAAACACAAGCAAATAATGGAACTCAATGTTTCCACGATCCTATCACAAATACTGATTACCTCTCTTATGAGAATGGTTATGTACGTAGAGATTATACTAGGTCTTATACTACATCTTATGGTATGACATATAAGAACAGATCAGTATATCAATTAAATCCTACTAAGTTAACTCCATGGACTAGTTCTTTTGATGGCAAGACATATTATACAAAAGAAAGGATCATGGTTATGGATCCAGCAGAAAGGATGGAAATTCTAGCAAAATCTATTGCAAACTTTAGAATTTATAGAGCAAAGGAAATTGCAAAACAGAAACAAAAACAAGCTTAGTCGTATAATGATTAACTAATTGAACAATTATGCATATAAATATTTGGATAGGTAAGGAGTATCTAGAAGTACTTAATAAGAATATTAATTCACCTATGATTTCTGAACAAGACGTTTGGGAACACACTGTAGAGTATACTGATGTCGTCGTTATGGAAGGTCAGGTACAAGTAAGTATTAAATACGATAAATATATTGAATTAACAGACAAGGGACTATTAATAGAATGGTCCGGAATAAACCAAGAATAATTATGATTCCAAAAGAAGGTAGAGTATTAGTAGATTTTTATGCCACATGGTGTGGACCATGTAAAATGGTTGCAAAAACATTAGATCAATATGCAGAAGAAGTCAGTGAAGTTAAAGTAGTAAAAATTAATGTAGATGAAGAGGCTGATATAGCATCTGAATACAATATTAGATCTATCCCTACATTGATATACTTTGAAGACGGTGAAATTATTGAAAGACAAACTGGTAATGTTGCATTATCAAAATTAAAGGAATTAACAAAAGTATAAATATGAAATGGTTTACAAATACATTTAGTTATTGGGCAGAACTCGTATCAGAAATTAGAATCTGGTGGATTTTTAGATCTACTTCTAGAAATCCTGCTAATGTAAAAAAGCTTAATGAAAATGATTTAAGATCAGATTGGTTAGGTAGAATTTATGGTGTAATAAATATGCCAGAAGAAGTAGTTGGCGCAGCGCCACAAGTTCAACAGGCTTATGTACTACAACAGATTAGTAAGTGGGGACCTCTCACTACAGAAATGGGACTTTCAGATATTATCTTTCCAGAAATTGATAGACTTGCAGGTACTAATTCGTATCTAGTTATCATGTGGCCTCAGTATGACGCATTAGGCGTTTGGTATATCTTAGGTAATATAATCAAAACAACAGTAGTTTGTTTTGGGTTATTCTTATTAGCTAAAGTTATTTGGGTAAATTTCCACTATATAAGTGATGCATTTTTTAGATTACTTGAACTAGCAGGACTGTAATGGCAGAAATAGAAAGAGTACAAGAAAACGGATTACGTTTTTATCAAGTGACCGAAGGGGGCAAAGTAATTGCAAAGCTACCATCGGTTACTACTGTTTTGGGACAGACTAAAGACATGTCTGGCTTAGCAAAATGGCGTAAGCGTGTAGGAGAAGCTGAAGCAGATAGGATTTCAAATCTTAGTATGTCTCGTGGTACAATTATGCACAGGCTAATTGAACTATATAAGACTAAGACTTCAGGTGATTCTATGGAAAGACTTACACAACTAAAAGAAGTTGCTAAAGATGATGACGAAGTAAATGAGTTTAAAGACGATGAGAACGGCCAACTCTATTTAGAAGAGGCATGGAAGTTCTTTTACAAATTCTGGTCTAACTCATCAGATTATTTCGATCAAATCAAAGAAGTTATTGAAGCAGAAACTTTCTTGTGGACCACTAAAGCTGGTGGCTGGGCAGGAACTGTAGATAACATTTCAACTATGATAGATGATATGGTAAAGATCATTGACTACAAGAACAGTAGACGACCAAAGAGAGAAGAATGGGTAATAGACTATTACTTACAAGCAGCCGCTTATTTCTTAGCGTATTGGGATATGACAGGTACTAAAGCAAATGGAGCTGAGATCTGGATAGCCAATGAAGATGATAATTTACCTCAAAAGTTTACTCTAACACAATCAGATTTAGAATTTTATGTGAAGCAGTTTATTAAACGTAGAAACATGTTTAAAGATAAGCATAATATATAATAAATATGGCAAGCGAGAAGAAAACACAAAATTACGAACTTAACGACAAGTTTTCATACAAGGGTACAGTAGGTAATAAGCCTAAACCTGAAAAGAAACCACCGAGTGTGGTTAATCAAATTCTAACAGGTTGGGGTAACCTAGTGAAATCGCATTTTGTAGAATTAAAACCAGAATTAAAGGCACAAAGCGCTAATAGATTACTTATTTGTAACTCATGTGATATGAGAAACGGGGGAACATGTAATCCTAGTAAAACAGGAATTCATGTTAAAACTGGACAAGAGGTTAGGGGCTGTGGTTGTAGATTGGCAGCTAAAGCGCTGTCACCGGGTTCAGTATGTCCACTAGGGAAGTGGTAAAACAATAAAAACTAAATTATGTTTAAAACATTAAAGAGGAATTTCCTTCCATTCATTATAGCCTTTTCGGCTTTATCAGTATCAGCATCAGCAGCATTTTATTCGGTAAGTGGTTTAAGTAAACTATTTGCCGGAGCTTCATTTGAAGTAATGGTAATGGCTGGTTCATTAGAAGTTGCAAAATTAGTAGTAGCATCTTTATTATATCAATATTGGGACACTATTAATAAAGGCCTAAGAGCATATCTTTCGATAGCAACAATAATACTAGTCCTAATTACATCAATGGGTATTTATGGATTCTTATCAGCAGCATATCAAGATACTTATAGACAATTAACTGTAAAAGAAAATCAAACAGCCTTTTTAGAACAAAAGAAACAATTTTATGAAAACGATGTTACGAGATACGATCAAGAACTTGAAAGAATTAGTGGTAACATTAGTACTCTTTCCAATGCTAGGTCTCAATCAATCCAGGTACGAGACACCTCGGTGGCTGGGGGCGTTAGAACAACAATCTCTACTTCAGAAATTAGGATTGCACAAAAGCGTATTGAAGTTGAAGAAGAAAATAGAAAGTCTGTTCAAAGGAAAAGAGAAGTAGTTGCAGATAGCTTACAGAAATATCAACTACAAATATTAGAACTAGAAAACAATTCTGATGTAGCTGGTGAATTAGGACCACTGCAATACTTATCTGGCTTAACAGGAACGCCAATGGATAGGATTATTAACTGGCTTCTATTAGTTATTATCTTTGTGTTTGATCCACTGGCAATCTCATTAGTGGTTGCAGCCAATTTCGCATTTGATCAGGCTAAAAGAGAAAAGGAAGAAGATACAGAATACACACCTAGAGATCCAATATTTGAGGGCTTAGGAGAAGATGAGGATTGGGACGACGATGATGACGACTACCCAGAACCTAATGATAATTTAAAAAGAGCAGCACAAAGATACGCAGAAGATGTATTAGACGAGGGTACATTAAGGCCTGAGAATCCTAATATTAGCGCAATGGATGTCAGTATAGATAAAGAAAATGCAGCTGCGTGGGGTGAATTAGCAGATGAATTAGCTAAAGGCATTACAGAAGATGAAATTGAAGATGAAGATAATGCATGGATAGATGATCCAGATGTTCAAGATTTCTTAGCCGATATAGATAAGCCAGGTCCGTGGTCAGAAGAAAATAATAAGACTTATACGGTTGGTGGTCTAACAAATGACAAAGAGGGTAGCTTTATGGAGTTCCAGCAGAAGCAAGAAGAATATGATGCCTATGTAGATCGTCATGAACCTGGTAGTTGGTTAAAGACACCACCTGAAGAAGAAATTGAACCAGAAGAAGAGTGGGATGAAGATCACGCGTTAGATCAAGTACTTAATAATATGGTTGAAGGTTTAGAAGAAGCAGAGGTTGAAGAGCTTGTAGAAGAGGTCGTAAAACCTATGAAACCTTCTACATTTACTCCTAACGAACCAACATCAGTTGCAGCAACTGTTAAGGATATTATTGAGCCAGTACCTTCAATCGTTGAGAAAATACCAACACCACATTTACCAGACGAGGCTAGAGGTATAGAACCGCCAAGTGAAGATGAATTATTTGACCAGGCTATGAGAGAGCAGGCAGAGAAAGATAAACAGGACTTCTTAAAAAAGAGAGATGATAAACAGAATTAAGATACACTTAGAAAGGCAGTTTATTACAAAGCCACTTGATAGTGATACTTTATTAAAAGTAATTTCAGGCGAACACCCAAGCGTATTACATAGATTGTATTTAATAGCAAACGAGCTTAAAGAAATGCAATACTTTATGGAATTAGAACATGAAACTTATGCGTGTGTCGCAAAGATAAAAACAGATTATGTATATGCTGGAAAGGCCAGGTCTCAGGCTGAGGTAATTTCTTTTATGAAAAATAAATTAGGCAGAAGGCCAGAATATACTATAATATTCCGTATTTATGAAAAGGTAGGTCAGCTAGTTAAATTTGAATTCAAACATAAAACTACTAATATTACTGATTTAATAAATACGATAAATAAATTAGAAAGTAAAACAATAGAATTATGTCAAAACAAAGTAGATACGTATTAAAACAGGGACATTCCGGTGATTTAGTAGAAGCTGTACAAGAAGTTTTAGGCTTAAGAGCTGATGGTATATTTGGTTCTAGAACAAGAGATGCAATTCAATCTTATCAAATTATGAAAGGTTTGAAAGGAGATGGTATTGTAGGTCCAATGACCTGGAATAAATTAGGTCTTAATCCCCAAGAATTAGAAGCAGATACAGATATTACAACTGGTGCTACATGGATTGAACAACATCCATTACCAGATGGTGAATATGTAAAAGAAGAGACTGCAAAGAAATGGATCTTCATTCATCACACTGCCGGTAGACATAATCCATATAAAGTAATAGACCAATGGGGTAGAGATCAGAGAGGTAGAATTGGAACTCATTATGTAATTGGTGGACAACCAGCCTCGGGTGCAGATGAAACTAAATACGACGGTAGGATTTTACAGGCATTTAAAGATGAATATTGGGCATACCATTTAGGTAAGACAAAATCTGGTAAAATGCATAGAGGTAGTATCTCTATAGAAATCTGCTCAGCTGGTAGATTAACAAAGAAAGATGATAAGTATTATACTTGGTATAATTCTGAAGTACATCCAGATCAAGTATGTACATTAGAATCACCATATAAAGGTCAGCTATTCTTTCATAAGTATTCTGCAAAGCAAATTGAATCTTTAAAAGCTTTACTCATATTACTATCAGAAAAACATGGAATAGATTTACAAGTTGGTTTGCTAGCAGATTTAAAAAGAAAGGTAAATACAGGTAATCCAACTCCTAATTTAGTACAAGTTGGATTGAATCAAGCGTTTGAGTTTAATGAATTAGCTTGTCAAGGAAAAGTAGAGGGTTTATTAACACATGGTCAAGTTAGAGCTGACAAGGATGATGTACAACCCCAAAGAGAATTAGTAAACATGTTATTAACACTTTAAATTAAATTAAATGAAAATTGAAGTATCGAATGGTGAGATTATGGACAAACTCACAATATTAGCTATTAAACTTGAAGAAATTAAAGATGAAGCTAAACTAAAAAATGTCCAAAAAGAATACGACACTTTATCGCCAATAGTTCATGGTATTTATGAGGAACTTAACGAAGAACAGCAAACCGCTTTAAAAGCATTACATAAAGACTTAGGTGATATTAATAAGACTCTATGGAATATTGAAGATATTTGCAGACTACATGAGGCAAATAATAATTTTGATGCTGCATTTATAGAAGTCACTAGATCAGTTTATATTACTAATGATGAAAGAGCTCAAGTTAAAAAGTTAATTAATACATTAACTGGTTCTGAATTAGTAGAAGAGAAATCCTACGAAGAATATAAATAAGTGATTAACTTACCTGGAAATACAAGTAAAATATTAATTAAGATTAGTTGCCCAGCATTGGGCGATACTCTTTGTGCTACTCCAACTGTGCGTAAAGTTGCCCTATCTTATGGGCATAAGGTAGATATTATGTGTAAACGTACAGATCTATTTGAAAGATCTCCATACGTTGATAAGTTATTAAAGCACACAAACGAAGATCCAGAAGGCTATACCGAAATTTACGAGACTTACAACCATGTACTTATGACAAATAAGAATATGAACGTAAATGAGATGCGTGATAATAAGGTACAAATTAAACTAAGTAATTTTGAGGCAAGACAATTCCATGCATTAGGAGTAGGTATTACACTTTATCCTGAAGAAATGGAATATGATTACTTTCCAGAAGAACAGACAGAAGACTCTTTAAAGATAGATGAGAACTGTATTGTTATCCACCCTACAGAAAACTGGCCTAATAGAACTTGGCCGCTAGAACATTGGCAAAGATTAGTAGATCTAATTAAAACACATACTGATATGAAAGTTGTGATGATTGGAAAAGCACACCGAGAACACGCCAGTAATGAAGAGGGTCATATCATAAAGGGCCTAGTAAAACTAGATGGTGTAGATTACAATTACGGTGACGATACGCCAGGTGGCCAAGAGGATGCCTCTGTATTTAGACCAATATCAGAACTCTACCATGTATTAAATAATGCATTTGGCCTAGTTAGTTTTGATGCAGGTCCAATTCATTTAGCAGGTTGTACAGATACTAACATCTTTCAAATAGGAGCATCGATTAGATGGGAAAAGACTGCACCTTATAGAGGTGGTACGCAAACCCATAAGTTTCATTTTGTAGGCGGAGACTGTAAAGCATTTTGTGCAACAGATCCAAAGTATTCAGTAAAACACTGGAAGTCTATTAATGCAATGCCATATTATCCATCTTGTTTAGAAGGGTATTCTGAATTTAAATGTCAACCAGGACCTGATGAAATGTTTAACAAAATAATGCAGGTCAGAAATGGGTAGATTTTTAGCAGTAGCAAGTTTTCATAATAATCCGGATGAACATATTAATCTTACATTTGAAAATGTTCTAAATCAAACACACCAGGATTGGTTATTAATTGTAGGTGATGATTTTTCAGATGATCCAGAGTTTAAACGTAGATTAAAACGTAGAGTTGAAGAGATTAATGATCCTAGAATAATCTATTATCAAGTAGAAGAGCGCAGAGAACTTTATCTCTATCAAAATATGTTTAGGCATTACCAATATGACTACTATTTTGATTTAGACTCAGACGATATTCTAGATCCTAATCTATTTGAAATTTACGCAAACCATTTTGAAGCACACCCAGATGTAATGTCTATCTTCAGTGATTTTAATCAAATTGGTGATGAGGGTAATTTAGAACAGTGGAGTCTTGTACAACCAGCTGATGACTATTTTGATGAATGGAACTTTAGACACCATAGTGAATTTTGGCAGATCTATTCTAAAAGAGCAACTCAAAAAATGTTTGGCCATGGTCGAGCAATGCGCAGATTAGATATAGATGCAATTCCAATTGAGAAGGCATGTAAAACTTCAACAGACACACTCTTCTTAATGTACAATCTAAATAGAGGTAAGCACTTGCATATTCCTAGAAGATTATACACATATAATAATAGAGCAGGTTCGGATTCTAGTTTTATGAGCCAAGAAGAACATAATGATTTTAATGTTAATGCTGCATATTATATGACATCGGCATTAGATAGTATGCTAGATCTTTATTCTGATTGCTGGCATGCCACTTCTGCTATTTCAACATGTGAATGGTTAGATGATGTTCAAGAGTTTAGTTTATTAACAAGAGAAGATTTATCAGTAGCACAACAAGAAAAAATTAAAAGACTCTATCCAGATAAACAGATTAAGTTTAATGTAAAGCATGATAATATAATTGCAGTCTTTGAGGATGGAGATTTATTAACAGGTCTAGAATACAAAAGACTTAGCATACTTACGTTTAATAATAATTATAGTTTATCGACTGATGAAGATTTCAATACATTTAACGATAATATTAAAGCTCAGGTAGAAGCAGAATTTGAAGATGGTATATGGTATACATTCTTTAGACAATGTCGATACACTCATAATAAGATAGGCAATATAAAACCAATAGAGCCGCGTGTAGTCATTATCCTAAAAGATACTATAGATACTATAGCAGAAAGCAATGATGTCGCAGAACTAGTGCAAGGCATTAATGAATCAGGTAGCACTGCATATTTAATAGAACTAAAACCAACATGGAATACAGATCTACCACATAATAATCTCGGCGCACATAATGTCTCAGAACCTAACGTGGAACTTTTACGTAAATTCATAGAGGCTAAGCAGCCTGATCTACTTTATTGGGATGGTTCGCACTATCTATCTAATTCTACAATTCAATGGTTAACAAACAACTATTGGTCTCGTATTTCCTCTCAGGAAATTATAGGAGAAAATTTAGTAGAAGAATTATTAAAGGTAGCCATTCCAGAGATCCCTAAATGTAGATTCTACCACAAGTCCGGACCGGAACTACATTGTGACAAGGCTGAAGGTAACTGGCATGCAGAGTTCTGGATGGCCGGTAAAAAGCAGTATCAATGTACTCTAGTGAATAACCTATGGGCTCGGTGTACACATGGCTGGTTCCAAGAGAGTGAATGCCGCATTTACAATACTGACACTGGACGCTTACAATATACACTAAGACCAGATCTAACACACTTTGGAATACATTTAGAATCTAGTTCACTTGGAGATACTCTAAGTTTTATGGGACAAATAGAACAGATGCAATCCGAACGTGGTCATGAAAGACTGGCAGTTAGAACTCATAAGCCATTTTTATTTAACTGGGAACTATTAGCTACTCAAGGGATTGAGAAGTCTGAATGGAATTCCGGTGATAATTACCCACAGAACTGGCAGGGACTTGGAATATTTCAAACCGAAGATGCAGTTTCAAATAAAGAAAGACACCCTAGAGACTGGAGAACAATACCAATGGGAGCAATCGCAGCAGATCAATTAGGTATCAAATACGTAGAACGTAGACCTACAATGGCACCAGAATTTTTACTCGAACACCCATCTGCGGACGCGCGAGGTGTTTGTATTGCAACTGAATCTACAGCACAGGCAAAATACTGGAACCACCCAACTGGATGGCAAGATCTAGTTAATAAGTTTGGTGATAAAAAAATACCAGTCTATTATATCTCTAAAGAAGATACAAAACTATCTGGAGTAAAACATATCAAAGATCTTATCGAGGCAGCACAATATATGAATACCACACAAAGCCTAGTTGGAATTTCTTCCGGACTGAGCTGGTTAGCATGGGCATTAGGAATTAATGTTGCACTGATTAGTGGTTTTACATGGGAGTTCGTAGAATTTGATTGTGAAGTAAGAATCATTAATAGATCAGTATGCTCAGGTTGTTGGACATGGGCTAGATTTGATCGAGGTGACTGGAACTGGTGTCCACAGAACAAGGGTAATGAAAGACAGTTTGAATGTACAAAGACTATTACACCGGAACAAGTATGGCAAGCACTTGAAACTTCTGGCAAATTTAACATATAATGAATAACAAAATAGGGCAAAGATGCATATAGTAATTACAGGAGGGGCCGGTTTTATTGGGCACCATGCCGTTTGGCAAGCACTAGAAAGAGGCTGGCAGGTTTCAGTGTTAGATAATTTTTACACAGGTAAGCTAGAGAGGCTATTATTACCATCAGGTAAGATACCAGCTGGGTTAACTGTTTATGAATGTGATGTTGCAGCAGGTCCGTTACCAGATATTAATAATATTGATTATGTTCTACACTTAGCTGCACCGGTTTCAGTACAAGAGTCTATAGAAGATTGGGAAAAGTATTACCGAGGTATTAAAATAGGTAGTGAAAGAGTATTTGAATGGGCAAAGAGCAGAGGTTGTCATTCTATTGTAGCAGCAAGTACAGCTGCAGTTTACGGTGATAATGAAGAAGTACCATTTGATGAAACTACAGCACCAGATCCTATGTCTCCATACGCTGAATATAAATTAGAAATGGAATCAGTATTAGATGAGTATCATAATAGTACAACGCAATGTGCAGCTCTAAGATTCTTTAATGTTTTTGGAGAGGGCCAACCAAATGATGTTGGCTATGTAAGTGCAATTCCTATCTTTAAAAAACAATTTGAAACATACCAGCCGATCACAGTTACAGGCGACGGTCTACAAACCAGAGATTTTGTATATGTTGGTGATGTAGTTGCTGCTTGTTTTACAGCCATTACTAGACCTAATGGTGGTTTTGAAAGTATGCCTATTTGGAATGTAGCTTCAGGAGAAGAAACTCAAATTTTAGATATAGCTGAATCTTTTGGTGGAGAGATAGTACACATAGAGGCTAGAGAAGAACCAAAAAGATCTCTTGCAGATATTTCATTAATTACACAGATGTTAGACTGGAGACCTACTACTAATGTTTTAACATGGATTAAAGAACAGAAAGATGCCTAGAGCAGTTAGAACGACAGTATGTTCAGGATGTATACAAGATTTTCCTCATAAGGAAATGTATACCGTATCTAGGTTTATGAATAGATCTAATCCAGATACATCAAATATGTACTCTACAATGTATTGTGCTAAATGTATTAAAAAGGACAGTGATAATTTCCATGAGATTATAGAGAAGCCTAAACCTCCAAAGAAACCTAAAACAACTAAGAAGAAAAAGAATGAGAAAGATAACTAACTTACTATTAGTATTCATAATAAGTATAAATTTATTATCAGCACAAGGCAATGCTAAAGATATTGTTAGTATTAAAACTGATATTTATGAAGCACTTTACAATGTAGAATATCAACAGCCGGTTCAGGTTAGCTATACAATATTTTGTAAACCTGATTCACCTACTTATGAAAGAGATGGTATTTCATTTAAAGC
>Ga0102887_1001216_pt1 | contig 11774 bp, 10 predicted proteins | sample Colrivmet1550B02_FD_84504 | JGI IMG/M metagenome (GOLD analysis project Ga0102887, IMG submission 84504) | Estuarine microbial communities from the Columbia River estuary - metaG 1550B-02 | ecosystem: Environmental > Aquatic > Marine > Intertidal zone > Estuary | place: USA: Columbia River...
CGTGGCACAGAGGCTAATGGCCCTGGCGCGCCGGGCCGCGCAACACTTGCTTGAGTGGAATATCCCTGACCCGATGCATCAAGCGCGGATTGTCACACTGCGGCAAGAATGGGCGCGGCTCACGCAGGGGCTGAACGAGGCTGGGCTGTGCCAGGAGGGTGCTGTTGAAGCGCTTTTGGAGCGTAGCCGTGCAGGCAGCTTTGATTTGCAAGAACTGGCCGTCAGCTGGCTGATCGAGCCTTTTGGCGATTTGGTGGATGGGTTGACAGAATGTATGGCCAACCCGTTTGACCCTGTTTTGCAGCCGCAGATGAGCTGTGACGAGCTGCGCGCACTTTTGCAGGCGCATTGCGCATTTGCAACCGAGATTGATTTCACCAATCCGCAAGCCAGCGCGCAATTTTGGTATGTCTCTGAAGCCAAGTTGGAGCCACGCATCGGGCAGCGCCAATCGGAGCCGGGTGCAGATCGGGAAAGCCCGCTTGATATCGCGCGCCGCATTCAGGAGCTTGCCAAGGATTTAACCGGTCACAGCGGGCCTATTTGGCAGTTTTTGGCACAATTGCCTGAACATCGCTATGCCGTGCAGCGGGTGCAGGCTTTGGCCCAAAATCCATATGCGGAGATTCGCGACAATCTGGTGGATGCGGATATGGCGCCAATTGATATGCTGCGCTGCAAATTGTCGTTCTTTGGGGCCAGTAAATTTGATCCAAAGTCGCAGCTTTGGACCCGGATTACCCTGGCGCAGGGGGCACCTCTGGCGCAAGATTTGGCCGATGGCACTGCGCGCGATGATTGGTGGCTTCCGGTGTCTGCGCCATGATCGTCTCGTCCAATGAGCTGCAAATGCTGGTGCTCAAAGCCTGCCGGGGCGTGGGGGTTCCAATGGGGCAGGCCCAAGAGGTGGCCGTGGCTTTGGCGGAAAGCCCGCAAGCCTTGGGCGCCTTGCTGCCGCATTTAGCCCTGCCTATGAAGCCTGCGAAGTTTGATTTTTCCGACGGGCTGACGGTGCAGGATGCCGCTTTGCTGCGCGATTTTTCGGCCTGTGCGGATGCGGCCGCGCTGGGGGTGAAGCCGGTGCGTCTCTGCGGCTTGGCGGCCTGTGATCTGGCCGATGCTCTCGCGCGCTCCCGCGGCCTGTCGATTGCAGCGGAGGGGGCGGATGTGGTTTTTACCGAACAAGAGGCGGTCCGTTTGCAGGTATCACGCGGCGCAGTGGTGCCCGAAATTTGGCAGCAGGTCGCCAGCTTCGCCGCATTGACCTATGTGCCAGAGACCGACGCCTCCCGTCTTGCGGGGGCGGGGGCTGGTTTGAGTGATAATGACTAGGTGATACTGAATAAGGCTAGTTGAACACGTCCTGTTCATAGCGCACATGTTCAAGATAGAGCCCATCGGGCGGGCAAACCGGCCCGCAGGCGGCGCGGTCGCGGGCCGCCAATGCCTCCGCCACCCGCTCGGGCGGCCAAGCCCTGGCGCCGACCCGTTCAAGCGTACCGACCAGGCTGCGCACTTGATTGTGCAGAAAGCTGCGAGCTTTGATGTGAAAGCGAATCTCTTGGCCCTCGTGGTAGTCATGGGTGGTGATATCCAAGACATCCAAGGTTTTGATCGGGCTTTTCGCTTGGCACATGGTTGAGCGGAAAGTCGTGAAGTCATGGTTGCCGACAAGAAAAGCAGCGCCAGCGCGCATGGCGTCTGCATCCAGCGGGTGCCTGGATTGCCAGACCAAACCGGCATCATGGGTCACCGGGGCCGCGCGGCAGACAAGTCGAAACAGGTAGTCGCGGCCAATCGCGGAAAAGCGCGCATGCCAATCTGGATCCACTTGCCGGCAATCGAGCACGGCAATGCGATTGGGTTTCAGGTGATAATTCAGCGCGCCTTTGAGTTTTATTGGATCCCAAGCTTTGCGCATGTCGCAATGGGCGACCTGTCCCAGCCCATGCACGCCCGTATCGGTGCGCCCGGCGGCCGCGATGCTGGGCAGATCAGGCTCAAGCTGTGCCAAAGCCTGCTCCAGTGCACTTTGCACGGTGGGCAGATCATTTTGCCGCTGCCAGCCATAGAAACCTTGGCCATGGTATTCAATTTTGAGAGCATATCGAGGCATGGATCTGCCATTACCCCGTACATGCGAATTTGGCAATTGCCGCAAAGCCTGACTGGAATTGCTTAGAAAGACATCTGCATCCCCCAACCGCTACGCCAAAACACTTTACCCAGTGGCAACACCGGGCAGCGCCTGCCTGCCCCCCCGGCAGGCGCTGCCCTCATGTCGTGTTGAAATGGCGTTATGCGGAGGTCTTTTAGATGCGCGCATAGGACAGTTTAAGCCTAGGCAAAGCGGACACAGCTTCCTATCTATGGAACAAAGACAAAGGGACCCTATGGTTTTAACTTCAGTGACAGATCGCCTGGGCAATGCTGCAGGCAGCGCAGTTGGTGCGGTCTCCGGGCGTTTCACTGATCGGGTTATCCGGCTTGGGGTGACCGGGCTCAGCCGTGCGGGAAAAACTGTGTTCATTACCTCTTTGGTGGCCAATCTGCTGAACCGTGGGCGGATGCCGCAGCTCTTGGCCGCCAGTGAGGGGCGCATTCAGGCCAGTTTTTTACAGCCTCAGCCCGATGATACGCTGGCGCGCTTTGACTATGAGGCCAATCTCGATTCGTTACTGCGCCCCGCGCCGCAATGGCCACCAGGCACCCAAACCATCAGCCAGTTGCGCCTGTCGTTCAAACTGGCGCCGCAGGGGATGTTCGCGGCCATGGCGCCGCCAAAAACGGTGCATCTGGACATTGTGGATTATCCCGGCGAATGGCTGCTTGATTTGGGGTTATTGGATTTGACCTATGATCAGTGGTCAGAGCAAGCGTTGCAATCGGCTGAAGGACGCGCGGAGGCCAGTGAATATTGCGCCAAACTGCACACGGTTGACGGGGCAAAACCCTTTGATGATGTCAGTGCCTCTGAATTGGCCAAAGCCTATGCGGCCTATCTCACAGCGGCGCGGCAAGCAGGGTTTTCAAATTTAACCCCGGGGCGCATGCTTTTGCCTGGTGATTTGGCCGGCTCCCCCGTGTTGACCTTTGCGCCTTTGCCCAAGGGCGCGGGCGATAAGCGGTCTTTGCGTGCGGAAATGCAGCGGCGGTTTGAGGCCTATCAAGAGAAAATCGTGAAGCCGTTCTTTCGCGATCATTTTGCGAAATTGGATCGGCAAATTGTTTTGGTGGATCTGCTGAAGAGCTTGTCGGACGGCCCGGCAGCCGTCGCGGATCTTGAGCAGGCGATGACGGGCATTTTGAGGGCGTTTCGTCCAGGAAAGCGGGGATTTTTGCGCGAATTGCTGCGCGGGCGGCGCATCGACCGGATTTTATTTGCCGCCTCAAAGGCCGATCACTTGCATCACCTACAGCATGGCGCATTGCAAGATTTGGTGGCCGCGCTTACGCAATCGGCGCGGGACACGGCGCGGTTCAAGGGAGCCTTGACCAGCTCAATCGCGATGGCGGCCCTGCGCAATACGGTTGAGATTGATTTGGATCGGCATGGGCAAAGCTTGCCTGCCGTAAAGGGCTTGGCGCTGGGGTCTGGTAAGACCGTGGGATTTTATCCCGGGGAGTTTCCAGCCTCGCCCGCGCGGGTTTTGGCGCAAGCCCGGGCCGGCGTTTCGCAGTGGGAGGAGGGTGCGTTTCACGATCAAGCCTTTGCTCCGGCGCCATTGTCTTTGCCGCCGGGCTACGGACCGCCCCATATCCGCCTGGATCGAGCTCTGCAATTTTTGATTGGAGATGTCTTGTGAGCCTGCATTTCACTCGGGCTGACCTGTCTGACGCCACAGAGATCAGCGCAATTTTGGAGGAATGGTATCTGGCGAACAGCTGGATTCCTCCGGTGCATGATCCGGTGGAGCGGGCCGATTATGGCCGTGTCTTGCTGGATCACTCTGAGGTGACGATGTTGCGCTGGCGGGGGCAGTGCGTTGGATTTTTGGCTCTGGAAAGGGATATCGTGCAATCGCTTTATATTCGTTCGGAGTTTCAAAGGCGCGGGTTTGGGCGCGCGGCCATGAGCTATGCGCAATCCCAATGTGACCAGCTTCGGCTTTGGGTGTTTCAAAGTGACCGGAGGGCGCAGGGGTTTTATCGCAGCTTGGGCTTTCAGGTGGTGGAGACCAGTGATGGGCAGGATAATGATTACAACCTGCCTGATATGATGCTGTGTTGGAGGCAGACCCATGGATGAGAAACGCAATGCGCCTTTGGTTGTAGAGCTGCCGGCATCAGATCAAGATGTGACGCCGGAAACCGCCCCTCCCATCCCTGAGGCGGGGCTGGATGCGGGGCAGCGCTCTACCAGTTTTCAGGCGACAACGCTGTTGCTCGGTCGCCGCCCTGGCCGGGCGCTGCGCTGGGCTTTTGGGTTTTTCAGCGCCTTTGTGGTGATGAGTATGTGCCTGGCCATCTGGGAATTTCTGACCGGGCTGATTGTGCGCTTTCCCTCCCTGGGGTGGTTGGCCGTTGCCTTATTGGTGGGTGCCAGCGTTGCGACCTTGGTCTTGGTCGGCAAGGAAATCTCGGCCCTGCGCCGTTTGACGCGGATTGATCAAATTCAGCAAAGGGCCAGCGCTGCGCGCGGGTCTGGGGTGCTGGCCGAGGCGCAGTTTGTCTGTGCCGAGCTTGAGGCACTCTACCGTGGCCGGGAGGAGCTGCGTTGGCAGATGGCCCGTTTTTCGGAGCAAAAACCAGACATATTTGATGCCGATGGGATGATGGAGGCGGCAGAACGCGCGCTGCTATCGCCTTTGGACCGTTTGGCCGAGCAAACGATCGAGGCCGCAGCCCGGCAGGTTACGACCCTCATCGCTTTGATGCCGCTCGCCTTGGTGGATGTGGTCGCAACTCTGGTCACCAATCTGCGCATGATCCGCAAGATTGCTGAGATATATGGCGGCCGTTCAGGATTTTTTGGCAGTTGGCGTTTGACGCGTCTGGTCTTGGCCCATGTGATTGCAACGGGGGCTGTGGCCATTGGTGATGATCTCATTGGGTCGGTTGCGGGAGGGTCTGTTTTGGCCAAGTTTTCCAGAAAATTCGGCGAAGGTGTCATCAATGGCGCTTTGACCGCGCGGGTGGGGGTTGCAGCCATGCAGCTGTGCCGCCCCCTTGCCTTTCAGCCGGGGGCATCCCCCAGTGTGACAGGCCTCATGAAGCGGGCACTCTTGGGCGTTTTCCTGTCGGATCGGACGCGCTGAAGGGAATTTTCAGCCCTGCGGCAAACTCTCTGCGTCAAGCCAGTTGTGCAGCGGCACAGAGGGGCCTATAACCGGCGCGAGATGGAACGGATATTGATCATTCTACGAATTATATCCCCGGCACTGTGACAATGCAGCTGCCGGGCCAAAGGCGTTGGAGCCCACCGCGCCGCCTTTCCCCAGTTTATTAAAGATGAGACGAGATATGTCCGAGCAAACACCTGACTACAAAGACACTCTCAATCTGCCTAAGACAGATTTCCCCATGCGTGCCGGCCTGCCAAAACGCGAACCTGAATGGCTGGCCCGTTGGGAAGAGATCGGCATCTATGACCGATTGCGCGAGAAAACAGGGCGTGAGAGCTTTACCCTGCATGACGGGCCACCCTATGCCAATGGCAACCTGCACATTGGTCATGCACTCAATAAGATCCTCAAAGATATGGTGGTGCGCTCGCAGCAAATGATGGGCAAAGATGCGCGCTATATCCCAGGTTGGGATTGTCACGGGCTGCCGATTGAGTGGAAAATAGAAGAGAAATACCGCAAAAAAGGCCGCGATAAAGACGCGGTTCCTGTGGTCGAATTTCGTCAGGAATGCCGCGAATTTGCCGCCGGTTGGGTCGATATCCAGCGCGATGAATTCAAGCGACTGGGCATCACCGGCAAATGGGAAAATCCGTATTTGACGATGGATTTTCATGCGGAACGGGTGATCGCGGCGGAATTTCAGAAATTCTTGATGAATGGCACCCTGTATCAAGGGTCAAAACCTGTGATGTGGTCGCCTGTTGAGAAAACGGCCCTGGCGGAAGCTGAGGTGGAATATCACGACAAGGAAAGCTTCACCGTTTGGGTGAAATTTCAAGTGGTTGGCACGGGTGATGCAACATTAGACAGTGCGAAAGTTGTGATATGGACCACCACGCCCTGGACCATGCCGTCGAATAAGGCGGTGGTCTATGGCGCGGGAATTTCCTACGGGCTTTATGAGGTGATCGGCCGGCCTGAGGAATGCTGGGCCCGGATCGGCGAGCGGTTTATTTTGTCAGATGCACTGGCCGAAGATGTCTTGGGCCGTGCACGTCTTGAGCCATCGATGTATCGCCGCCTTTGTGATATCACCTCCGAGGATTTGGCGAAGATTCAGCTGCTTCACCCGTTGCACGGTGTTGAAGGCGGCGCTGGCGAATGGGATGATATTCGCGACTTCCGCGCGGCTGATTTTGTCACCGACAGTGAAGGCACGGGATTTGTGCATTGTGCACCCTCGCACGGCATGGAAGAGTTTGAGCTCTACCGCGACTTGGGCATGTTGGAGCAGGTGATCACCTATAACGTGATGGAAGATGGGCGTTTTCGCGCGGATCTTCCATTCTTTGGCGGCAAGGCGATCCTCAAGCCCAATGGCAAAGAGGGCAACGCCAATGGCGCGATTATTGAGAAACTGGCCGAAGTGGGTGGTTTGCTGGCGCGTGGCAAAATCAAGCACAGCTACCCGCACAGCTGGCGCTCTAAGGCGCCTGTGATCTATCGCAATACGCCGCAATGGTTTGCTGCCGTCGACAAGCCGGTCAACGATGGGCAAGACACCTATGGCAAGACCATCCGCGAGCGGGCGCTGACCTCCATTGATGAGCTTGTCACTTGGACTCCGCCGACCGGGCGCAATCGATTGTATTCCATGATCGAAGCCCGGCCCGATTGGGTGTTGTCGCGCCAGCGTGCCTGGGGCGTGCCTTTGACGTGTTTTACCAAAAACGGCAGCCTGCCCACGGATGACGATTATCTGCTGCGCAATGAAGAGGTGAACGCTCGCGTGTTAGAGGCTTTTGAGGCTGAAGGAGCCGATGCTTGGTATAAAGAGGGCGCGAAAGAGCGCTTCTTGAGCGGGATTGTGGCACCCGAGGACTTCACGCAGGTGTTCGACATCTTGGACGTTTGGTTTGACAGCGGATCCACGCATGCTTTCGTGCTGCGCGACCGGGCAGATGGGTCTGACGATGGCTTGGCCGATCTCTATCTTGAAGGTACAGACCAACATCGGGGATGGTTCCATTCCTCAATGCTGCAATCTTGCGGCACCCAGGGCCGCGCGCCTTATCGGGGCGTGTTGACCCATGGGTTCACGCTGGATGAAAAGGGCATGAAGATGTCCAAATCCATCGGCAATACCGTTTCGCCTGAGGATGTGACCCGGCAATATGGCGCGGATATTTTGCGTCTTTGGGTGGCGCAATCCGATTATACCAGTGATCTTAGGATTGGGCCGGAGATCCTCAAAGGTGTGGCCGATAGCTATCGCCGGTTGCGCAATACAATGCGGTTTATGCTGGGCTCTCTGGCAGATTTCACCCCGTCAGATCAGGTGGCGCCTGAGGCAATGCCTGAGCTGGAGCAATGGGTATTGCATCGTTTGACGCAATTGGATGCCACCGTCCGGGAAGGCTACTCGGCCTATGACTTCCAAGGGGTTTTCCAAGCCTTGTTCCAATTTGCGACCGTGGATCTGTCATCATTCTACTTCGATATTCGCAAAGACGTGCTTTACTGCGATGGCGATACCGCAGAACGCCGGGCGGCTCGGACGGTTTTGGATATTCTCTATCACCGTTTGACGACTTGGCTGGCGCCGGTTCTGACCTTCACGATGGAAGAGGTTTGGCTGGAGCGTCACCCAGAGGAGGGCAGTTCGGTGCATTTGCAAGACATGCCGCAGACCCCATCGCGCTGGTCCAATCCGGATTTGGCTGAGAAATGGTCCAGCATCCGCAAGGTGCGCCGTGTGGTGACCGGCGCCCTGGAAGTGCAGCGGCGTGAAAAGAATATCGGCTCCAGTCTTGAGGCCGCACCCGTGGTCTATGTATCCGCAGAAGTGGCCGAGCTGTTGAAATCTGTGAGTTTTGCCGATTTGTGTATCACATCTGGCATTGAAATTTTGACCCAAGCCGCGCCAGAGGCTGCCTTCGTCTTAGAAGACACAGATGGGGTGGCGGTGTCCTTTGCGAAAGCCAGCGGTGAAAAATGCCAGCGGTGTTGGAAAATTTTGCCCGATGTGGGTCAACACAGTCACGCCGGTGTCTGTGGGCGCTGCGATGCGGCGTTGCGCTAGGGCGAGCTGTGATTTTGCGGCGGGGCGCCCTCTGCGCCCCGCTTCCCTTTATTTTGTGAGGGCGCTGTGACTGGGCTGGTGTTCAGCTCGGTGGTGTTTGCCGCGCTGCTGCATGCCGGCTGGAATGCTTTGGTCAAAACTGGACAAAACAAGCAATCGGGCATGCTGCTTTTGACTTTGGCTCATGCCTTCTTTGGGCTTTGCATTCTCCCCTTTGTTTCGCTGCCGCAGGGCACGGCTTGGCTCTGGCTCATCGCCTCGGGCCTTATTCATATGTTTTACCAACTGTTCTTAGGCCTTGCTTACGAGCGTGGCGATTTAAGCCGGGTCTACCCCATTGCGCGCGGAGCTGCGCCGATGATCGTTCTGATCGTGAGCCTGTCATTCGGCATTGACTCGCTGCGCGGGTTGGATCTGCTGGGGATATTGGTTTTAGGACTGGGTATTGTCCTGATGGCGCATGGGGTGTTCAGCTCGGGTGAGGATCGCAGGCTCATTCCGCTGGCGCTTGGGTCTGCGGCCGCGACGGCGGGCTATTCACTGGTGGATGGGATGGGCGCGCGGGTGATGGGGGATGCGCTGGCCTATGTCTCGTGGTTGCTGGTTCTCTCTGCGGTGTTTTACACCCCTGTCATATTGGCGTTACGCGGTCGTTCGGTTCTTCCGCGCGGCGGTGGGCAGATTGCCCTTGGGCTTTTGGCTGGGTTTGCTTCTTTTATCGCTTACGCGCTTGTGGTTTGGGCGATGACGAAAGCGCCAATTGCCCTGGTCACCGCTTTGCGTGAAAGCTCCATTCTATTCGCGATGCTGTTGGGTTGGTTGTTCTTTCGCGACACAATGGGGCCGACCAAAATTTTGGCCGGTCTTGTGATTGTTGCGGGGGTAATTCTTACCCGATTCTAGGATTTCGCACTCATTTGCTGGGCAATGCCGGCAAAGAGAAGATAGGCCGAACAGGCCACCAAGCCGAGATTGGCCAAATAAACCTCGGTGAAATTGCCCCAAGCGGCCCAAGCGGCGAAGCCCACCCAGGTCAAAGCAATGGGCAGGGTCAGAGGGCGCCAGCGCTCCGTGCGCACGGGGTGGACAAATTTGAGCGGCAGGAACATTGAAATGGCCAAGAGCGCCACCGCCGCAAGAATGACCCAATGGTTGGGTTCGGTGGCAAAGATGACAATCACCGCCATATTCCAAGCGCCTGGAAAGCCCTGAAAGGAATTGTCTTTTGTCTTCATACGCTGATCTGCGAAATACATCGCGCTGGCGAAAGTGATGACAATGATCGCCACCCATCCCGACCACCCAGCCAGCAAGCCGCTGGCAAAGAGGGCATAGGCAGGAATGAACACATAGGTGAGGTAATCGATGATTAAATCGAGCAGCACCCCATCGAAGAGTGGGGCATTGGTTTTGACATCATAGCGACGGGCTAAGGGACCATCGATTCCATCGACGAAAAACGCCACCACAAGCCAGACAAACATCATGTCCCATTTTTCATTGACCGCTTCCAGCATTGCCAACATGGCAAAAACAGCACCGGTTGCAGTCAGCAAGTGAACTGCCAAGGCTTTTAATCGAATATCCATGCTCTCATATAGGCGCAATTCTCAGCCGGTGGCAATCAAGCTTTGGGGTGGGCGGCGTTGTAAATGTCCATCAATCGCCCGCTGTCGACCGCGGTATAGGTTTGCGTGGTCGACAGCGAAGCATGGCCCAGCAGCTCTTGGATGGTGCGCAGGTCACCGCCGGCGCTGAGCAGATGTGTGGCAAAGGAGTGGCGCATGGCGTGGGGGGTGGCACTTGCCGGCAGACCCAATTGCATCCGAGCTATGCGCATGGATTTTTGAACCATTCCTGGCCCCAATGCCCCGCCGCGCTTTCCTCGAAAGATCGGATCCTTTGTTCTGATATCAAAGGGGCAGAGCTCCACATACCGCGTGACAGCGGCGCGGGCCACCGGCAGGACCGGCACCAATCTCTGCTTGCCGCCTTTTCCGGTGATGCGCAGGACATCGGGCAATGGGTGATCTGCCCCGGTTAATCCGAGGGCCTCCGATATCCGCAGGCCGCAACCATAGAGCAGGGTTAATACTGCCGCATCGCGGGCGGCGATCCAATCCTCTTGGGCCTGCATCTCGATGGTCTCAATCATTTCATGAGCGGCATCTTCGGTCAAAGGACGGGGCAGTTTGCGTTCGAATTTTGGCGCGCGTGCCGATAAAACGGCGGTTGGCGCAAGCGCATGGCGCTCGGCGAGCCAACGAAAGAAGGTTTTCACCGCAGAGAGAGATCGCGCTAAACTGCGGCTGCTCACTCCGCGGCCACGCTCATGTGCCATCCACGCGCGCATATCGCGTGTGGCGATGGCGGCCAGAGACGATAGCCCCTGCCGTCCGCCGCGATGTTGGGCCATGAAGGCGGTAAATCCAGCCACGTCGGTTGCATAGGCGCTAAGGGTATTCTCAGCCGCAGATTTTAAAGCGCGCTCGTGAGACAGCCAATGCTCCATGGCATCGCGAATAGCCGGTGATATCAAGGTGAGGTCAGGCCTCTGTGACATCATCGCCCCCTATGTCAGCCACCGGCGCAGGGCGCGTTCAAAGATTGTTGCAAAGAATGTCAACAAATCTGTTCCCTGGGCGGGGGAAAATTGCTCGGCATCCTTGGCGCCAAGGACCAAAAGTCCGGGCAGGGTGCCGGCGCCAAAATCCAGCTGCAAACAAGCCTCAGACCCCACAGGCCCGATGGCTTCAGGGTAGACAAAAACATCCGGCTTTGTGACTGTGCGCAGGGTCACCTTGGCTTCTAAGTTTTGGGACAGGTAATGGGAGACAAAGCCGATCGGGGCCGGTTTCACAACAGGGCCAAGCGGCGCAAGGTTGGGATCGGGACTTTGAGTCTGCGTTTCCAGAATCAAACAGGCATAGTCGATCCGCAAAATATCGACCATCTCTGCGCCAATCATGGTCAAGAACCCGCCAAAATCGGTCGGCTCCATGATTTTCAGCAAGGCGCGATGGATTTGCTGCGTGCCGGCGAGGTTGTCGTAAGCGGCCGCAATAACGGAGCGGTTGGTTTCTTCTAGCCGGCCCAATTGCGCTTCAAGCCGATGCATGGCCACGCTGCGCAAGTCCACAATATTTTGACCCAAAGTCTCATCATGGGCCGTCAGTAATGCGCGCATCACCTCCGGGGCGTCTAGAACGATCCGTGGATTCTGGGTGATGATATCGCGCAAGATTTCTTCGGCCTGCGCTGCGGTTTGCGGTGTCATGGCTGTCCCATTCACTTATGCGATGGTGGTCCCCATTGCATGGAGACAGGCTTACCATAGGTTAGAGAATTTTCTGCCCTGTTTTTGCCCAATCTGACATAAATTGCTCCAAACCCTTGTCGGTCAA
>Ga0102887_1001235_pt1 | contig 11619 bp, 7 predicted proteins | sample Colrivmet1550B02_FD_84504 | JGI IMG/M metagenome (GOLD analysis project Ga0102887, IMG submission 84504) | Estuarine microbial communities from the Columbia River estuary - metaG 1550B-02 | ecosystem: Environmental > Aquatic > Marine > Intertidal zone > Estuary | place: USA: Columbia River...
TCGTGCTCCACCGCGCTGTACATCTTGTGAATGGCGCGCCATAGGGTAAAGTCAGTTACCGCATCATTATGGGAAAAATGCCCCTCGTACATCTTATTAGGAGCGAAGTAGGCCTGCGACGCTTCGCTGTAGGACCAAGTCTCTCCAAAGATGAAAATGTTGGGGTAGAGGCGCTTGAGTAATTGGTTCATCTTCCGCAAAAACAGTGGATCCGAAAAGGCGTAGGTATCGCAGCGCAAAGCGTCGACCTCAAACATCTCGATGTACCACAGTGTCGAATAACGCAAGTACGACGCGGTCAACGGATGCGTTTGATCAAGATCGGGCATCGCTCCCGCAAACCAACCGTGCTCAAAAGCCTGTTTATCCTGCGCCAAAGCATGCGGATCGGCCAAGGCGGAAAACCTAAAATTTGAATAGGGAATGCTGCCGTCCGGATTGAAATGCACCATGCCGGAATCCGGCAAATTGCGGTGCAAATAATGCTCGACGCCCCAATGATTGTACACGATATCCATGATGTGCTTCATCTCTCTTTGATGAAGTTCAGTGGCCAATTCCCTCAACGCATCATCCCCACCGTACCTAGGATCCACGCGATAATGGTCCGTGATGGCATATCCGTGGTAGCTGTCGCGCATCATGTCGTTTTCCAACACCGGGTTGAGCCAAAGCGCCGTAGCGCCCAAACTTTCAATATAATTGAGCCCCATCTGAATGCCCTGCAAGTCCCCGCCATGACGGGCATAGGGCTCAGAACGATCCACGCCTCGCTCGCGCATGCCCGGCACATCATCGTTCGAAGGGTCGCCGTTGTGGAACCTGTCCGGGGTAATGAGGTACACCAAATCCTGGTCGCTCAAACCCTGCGGCTGGTGGCCGCTGCGCTCAAGGAGCGGGAAGAAAAAATCCTTGGATCCGAGGGTAATATTGAAACCGCCTTCATTAAAACCCGACCGGATCCACAGCTTCACCAGTGAATAGCGGTCGCCGTAATGTGTGGTTTGAAGCACCTTGCCCACCGGTTTTTCAACCTGTGCCGCCCACTTCAATAGCCCCTCGCCTTGCAGCAAAATCTCCACCGTATCTAAGGGGTGGTCGATCCACCAGTTCGGCGGGTCCATGCGCTGCACCGTTTGCCCTTTTACTGAGAAACTGGCAACGAGCAGCGTAGTGAGGAAAACGGTTATAAGAGCAGATTTATTCATTTCTTGCGGAAATATGCAATAATATGGTTAAAAACCGGCCAAAACTGGCTTAATAGCTGTATTTCTTTAGACTAACTTTGAGGAGTACGAAGTACATTTAATAATCAATCTATCATAATTATGAAAAAACTCTACGCTTTAGCAGCTGTCCTCTTCATGGGCGTAACTGCATTTGCTCAAACGTACAGCGTTACCTTCCAGGTAGATCTAGGATCTGCATCTGTGAATTCTAATGGTGTACACGTGGCAGGTTCTTTCCAGAGCTGGTCGCCATCTACGACTTCTTTAACACAAGTCGGGTCAACTTCTGTTTATGCTACTACGGTTAGCGTTTCTGGTGGCCAATTGGAATACAAGTTCCTCAACGGTAATGCGTGGGGCGACGACGAAAGCGTTCCTTCTGCCGTAAACGTTGGGACAAACGGTAACGGTAACCGTTGGGCGGTAATCTCTTCAGATACCACGCTCCCAGCTGTTATGTTTGCTGGTGCTGCTCCTGCAGGACAGAAAGCTATTCAGTTTAAAGTAGATTACTCGTTGCAAACACTAAGCGCAGATTCTGCGCACGTTGCAGGTAACTTTCAAGGCTGGGACCCCGCTAAAACACAGATGGTCAACTTTGACGGCGTATACCGCTACATTGCTTATGTAGGTAAATCGGATTCTACCTACTTTAAGTTTTTAAACGGGAATACTTGGAGCGATGTTGAGTCTGTACCTTCTACATGTCAGGCATCGACAGCGGGTATTAATCAAGGTGACAATCGTTTTTACACGGATACTGTTAGCGGTGTTTACGAGGTATGTTATACGATGTGTGGCCCTTGTATGGTAGTATCTACCTACGATATTACTGTCAACGTTGACGTAAGTTCAATCGCAGCTTGTGGAACAGTAGACTCAGTAACACTTGCCGGTCCTATCAATGGGTGGGGCGGAGAGCTTATGTCTGATCCTGATGGCGACGGTGTTTGGTCAATCACATACAACGATGTTGATTCAGGTGATTTTCAGTTCAAGGCACGTTTCCATGAAAACGGCAATACCAACTGGGAAGGCGGTGGTAACAAAATCATTACCGTTAGCTCTGATTCAGTAGTGGCAACCCGTTGTTTCGGTAACGATACGTACGGCCCTTGTACTGCCGTTCCAGCTACGGCCGATGTCACGTTCATTGTTGACTTTACGCAAGCGGCATTTACGCCAGCGGACACTATTTATTTGATGGGCGCGTTTACGCAATGGGATGCAAATGCTGTAGCTATGGTTCCCCATTCTGTCCCTGGTCAATACATTGCTACTGAAGCAAACTACTGTCCAGGCACTATGGAGTACCGTTTCTCAAACGGAGATCCAACCAATACTTCAAATCACGAGCCGGTACCTATGGCTTGTGGGGTAGATAATGGTGTAGGTGGATACAATCGCTTTTTCGCTCGTTCAGGTAGTGCAGATACGGTACAACACATCTTTGGTCAGTGTTCATTCATCGCTGTCGAAGAAGATGCGCTTTCTGGTGTAAGCATTCGTCCTAACCCTATGAACGAAAGCGCAACCATTGCCTTAGGGAATGTAGGTCGTTATTCAGTTCGTGTATTCGACATCACTGGCCGTGTGGTTGCTGGTTTCGATAACGTACAAGGCAATATCACTTTAGAGCGCAACAACATGGTTAGCGGCATGTACTATGTAAACATCGCTGATGCAAATGGCACCACGAAAACATTAAAGGTTGTCGTTGAGTAAACAGCACCTTTTTAATTAATATCTAATCCCCCGCGGCCGCAGGCCGCGGGGGATTTTTTGGCAAAAAAAAGCGCGCCCATTGGGCGCGCTTTACATTTATAATGGAATATGAGGAATTAGTGCAGAAGGCCGTTCTCTACAGCGAACCGAACCAAACCAGCAGTATTATTCATTCCCAATTTATTCAAGATGTTTTGGCGGTGATTGTCGATGGTGCGTTTCGACAAGAATAACTTTTTCGCGATTTCTTCATTGGTTAATTGGTCGGAGATGAATTTGAGTATTTCAATCTCCCGCTTACTCAAGCGCGCTACAGCAGGGTTATTGCTATGAAATTCAGCGAAAGTCTTGCCTAAAATCCTGCGTTCAATGAGCGAATTTGCAATATCTAGGGCGTAATACAATCTGCCGTCAATAATGGCCGTGATGGCTTTAATGAGCTCGCTTGTATCGACACTCTTTCTAATGAAACCTTTAGCTCCAGCTTTGAGCATTTGCTCAACTACGTTCATATCATCAGATTCAGAGAACCCTAAAACGGATTGCTCTGGGGCCAGGCGCAAGATTGATTTAATGAGATCAGCACCCGAATGTTTGCCCAATTGGGAATCCGTAATGATCAGATGAAAGGACTGTTGATCGACCAATTTTAGGGCATCTAGAATGTTTCCGGCTTCCTTAACTTGGAACGAATACGATTCAAACTTGCCCATTTCCAGCATGGTTTTAATGCCGTCTCGTACAATAGGGTGGTCGTCCACTACGAGAATACTAATGGTTTTGTTCATATTTAACATGTAAGCGAACTTCTAAGGTAGTAAAAATGCTTAATCTGCATCGATTGAGAGCGTATTAATCACTCAAAATCGAAAAAACGTAAGTATTTAGGCTTGTGGTTATTCACAATGTGCTGTCAATAAAATAAATCGCTATATTTGTCGAAACTTTTTGACGTACAAAAGGGGGACCTCGAGTCCCCTCTTTTATTGGCGGTAATTTATGGAATACGATAAAGTAGCGACAGCATTGACAACGGCGGTAGAGGAAAACGACGCCTTTTTGGTTGATCTTGAAATCAAACCAAATAATGTTATTGTGGCTTACGTTGATGCGGATTCCGGACTAACGATGGAGCAGATTAAGATGATCAATCGCAAGATGGAGTCTTTACTGGATCGCGATGAAGAAGATTTTAATTTGACGGTGAGTAGCCCAGATTTGAATCGGCCCTTAAAAATTTGGCGTCAATACAAAAAGAATGAAGGACGCTTTTTGAAAGTGAAGTACGACGATAGGGAAAACGAAGGTCAACTCATTGAAGTAGCCGAAGAGTACATTGTGCTCAGCGTACCACAGAAAAAGAAGAGCGAACCCAACAAAGAATTAAAAATTGAATTCACGGCGCTTACCGAAGCAAAAGTGGCAATTAAGTTTAAATAGGATTATTCAGATATAAACAATGGAAAATCAGGCGATTATTGAGAGCTTCCTCGCGTTTAAGGAGGAGAAAAATATCGACAGAATTACACTCATGGCATTCATCGAAGAGGCCTTTCGCAATCAGTTGCGTAAAAAGTACGAAGACGATGAGAACTTTGATGTGATTGTTAACCCCGATAAAGGGGATTTGGAGATTTGGCGTAACCGTACGGTAGTTGAAGACGGTGCTGTTGAGGATGATAACATGGAAATCGAACTCAGTGCAGCGTTGAAAATTGAGCCAGATTATGAAGTAGGCGAAGAAGTTTCTGAAGAGGTCAAATTGATTGATTTGGGCCGCCGATTCATTTTAGCGTTCCGTCAAAACTTGGTCAGCAGAATCCAAGAGCACGACAGTTCAGAACTATTTAAGCGTTACAAAGACCTTGAAGGTGAAATCATTACAGGTGAAGTGCACCACGTGCGTCACCGTGAAGTGATTGTCTACGATGATGAAGGAAACGAACTCATTTTACCAAAAGACCAAATGATTGGCGAGCGTGAATTTTTCCGCAAGGGGGATTCCATCCGCGCGGTAGTCAAGGAAGTGGTATTCCGCGGTACAAAGCCTGTTGTGATCATGTCGCGGACAGACGAGCGTTTCTTGGCGAAGTTGTTCGAACAAGAAATTCCTGAGGTATACGACGGCCTAATCACCATCAAAGGTGTGGTTCGTATTCCTGGTGAAAAAGCAAAGGTTGCGGTAGAATCGTACGACGATAGAATTGACCCTGTAGGAGCCTGTGTCGGTATGAAGGGATCCCGTATCCATTCCATCGTTCGTGAGTTGCGCAACGAAAATATTGATGTAATTAATTACACGACAAATTTACAGTTATACATCCAGCGTGCACTAAGCCCTGCGAAAGTGACCAGCCTAAATATTGATGAGGAAGCGGGTCGCGTTGAAGCCTTTTTAGCACCGGATCAAGTAAGCTTAGCTATTGGACGTGGCGGTACAAACATCCGTCTTGCCAGTAAATTGGTAAGCATGGAGATCGATGTATACCGTGACGACATTGAAATTGAAGACGATATCGAATTGGATCAATTCTCTGATGAGATTGAAGCATGGGTTATCGCTGAATTGAAAAAGATTGGGTGTGATACTGCGAAAAGCGTGTTGAAATTAACGAAAGCAGAGTTGGTTTCACGTGCTGATTTGGAAACCGAAACAGCAGAGCACATCATAAAAGTACTTCAGAAAGAATTCGAAGACGAAGAATAAAGAAAACACCTAAAGACACTCTATGAGTAGCGTCAGATTAAGTAAAGCGACAAAAGAGCTTAACATTTCCTTAGACCGTGCGGTAGAGGAATTGGCCAAACACGGCCATGAAATTCCGAACAACCGTAACCATAAAATCACGAACGATCAGTACGAGGTTTTGATGACGGCATTTGCCGACGACCTTGCGCGGAAGAAGCGTTCTGAAGAGGTGAGTCAACAAGTAAAAGAGGAAAAAGAAATCCTCAGAGGAACGAAGGATACAGCTGAGGCACCTGTGGCGGAAGTTGCGCCTAAGCCCGCTGAAGAAGCTCCTGCTGTTGAGGCAGTTCCTGCTGTTGAGGCGGCTCAGGTAAAACCAGAGCCAGTAGCGGTGGAAACTCCTGCGACTGTGGAAGAGTCAACCCCAGAAGCAGCAGCTCCAGAAGCACCGAAGGCGGCACCCGTTGAACCCCAAGAAGCGAGTACTCCAGATGCTACTGGACTCAAGGTCATGGGTAAAATTGATCTGGACGCTCAGAAGCCAAAGAAAAAGGAAGCGCCTAAGAAGCCGACCAAAGTGGCACCCACGAAAAAGTCGTCTGGCGCAGGGGCACACAATGCTCCAAAGCCAGTTGAGAAGGCACCAGTAAAAGAGGAAACACCACCCACACCTGTAGACCAAGAAATCAAGACGAAGTATGTCAAGATTGACGGTCCAAAGTTTACCGGTCAGAAGATTGTACTCCCGGTTGAAAAACCAAAGGAGAATAAAAAGAAACGTACACGGATCAAGAAGCAGGGACCCGGAGCAGCTACTCCAGCGCAAAACGACCCTAAAAACCGTAACAATACACGCGGTCCTCAGAAAAAAGGTCCTGGACAAGGACCAGGTCGCGGTCGCAAACAACCTGTTGTTGCAAAGCAGGAGTTAACAGACGAACAAATTCAAAAGCAAATCAAGGAGACCCTTGAAAAGCTCACTTCAGGTAAGAAAAATAAGGGCGCTAAAATTCGTCGTGACAAGCGTGCAGAACGTCGTGAAAGAGAAGAGCTCGCCGATATTCAAGCAGCTGAAGACAGCAAAGTATTGCAGGTAACAGAATTTGTTACTGTTACTGAGCTCGCGAACATGATGGATGCCTCAGTGAACGAAGTTATTGGTTCATTGATGGGCGTCGGTGTTATGGTAACCATGAACCAACGTTTGGATGCAGAGATGCTCGAAATGGTGGCTGAGGAGTTTGGTTTTAGTGTCAATTTCGTCGATGAGGAAGTCACGGAAACCTTCCTTGAAGAAGAAGATAAAGCTGAAGATTTAAAACCACGTTCGCCAATCGTGACTGTAATGGGCCACGTTGATCATGGAAAGACATCTTTATTGGATTACGTGCGAAAAGCTAACGTTATCGCAGGTGAAGCAGGTGGTATTACACAGCATATCGGTGCCTACAGTGTAAAAGTACATACTGGTCAGACCATTACCTTCTTGGATACTCCGGGTCACGAAGCCTTTACGGCAATGCGTGCTCGTGGTGCTCAGGTAACGGATATTGCCATTATCGTAGTAGCTGCTGATGATGCGGTCATGCCACAGACGAGAGAAGCCATCTCGCACGCGCAAGCGGCAGGTGTTCCTATCGTTATTGCCATCAACAAGATTGACCGTGAGGTTGCAAATCCAAACAAGATTAAAGAGCAATTGGCACAAGAAAACGTCCTCGTTGAAGATTGGGGCGGTAATGTTCAGTGTCAAGAGATTTCTGCAAAATCAGGTTTGAATATCGAAGAGCTCCTGGATAAGGTTATTCTGGAAGCAGATATGCTTGATTTGAAAGCGAACCCGAATAAAAATGCAAGCGGTACCATCGTTGAAGCGTCGTTGGATAAAGGACGCGGGTACATGTGTACGGCATTGATTCAATCGGGAACCATGAAAGTGGGCGATTATGTGCTCGCCGGACAACATAGTGGTAAGGTGAAAGCAATGCTCGATGAGCGCGGCAACCGTATCAAAGTGGCGGGTCCATCCACTCCAGTAAACCTTTTAGGTTTGGACGGTGCACCAACCTCTGGAGACCGTTTCATCATCATGGACGATGAAAGAGAGGCGAAGCAAATTGCGCAAAAGCGTCTGCAGTTGCAGCGTGAACAAAGTGTTCGTTCGCAGAAGCAGATGACGCTAGAGGAAATTGGTCGCCGATTAAAGGTTGGAGATTTCCAAGAGCTCAATATCATCCTTAAAGGTGATGTGGACGGTTCGGTCGAAGCGCTTTCGGATTCATTACAGAAATTAACTACTGAGGAAATTCAAGTGAACATCATCCATAAGGGTGTGGGTCAGATTTCTGAAAGTGATGTATTGTTAGCTACGGCTTCTCAAGCCATTGTTGTTGGTTTCCAAGTTCGTCCTTCTGCTCAAGCACGTAAGCTTGCTGAGAAGGAAGAAGTGGAAATCCGCATGTATTCGATCATCTATGACGCGATCAATGAAGTTCGCGACGCCATGGAGGGCATGCTTTCCGCAGAGGTCAAAGAAGAGATCAAAGGTTCGGCTGAGATTCGAGAAACGTTTAAGATTTCGAAAGTTGGAACCATCGCAGGTTGTATGGTTACTGACGGCGTAATTGAGCGCAGTAATGATATTCGTATCATCCGCGATGGGGTTGTAGTGTACACGGGGAAACTTGGTTCACTCAAGCGCTTCAAGGACGACGCAAAAGAAGTTCGTCAAGGTTTCGAATGTGGTCTTAATATTGAAAAGTTCAATGATATCAAGGTTGGAGATATCGTGGAAGCCTTTGGATTTACAGAGGTCAAGCGTACGCTCTAAGCCGACGATTTTTCAAGAAATACAATCCCCCGGGCGCAGCGCGCTCGGGGGATTTTTTTTGATTGCTACTTTACCATTTAAACAAGAGTGCGCCTACAAGGAACAACGCACCGTAGACAGCGGCAATACCACCTACCCAGTACAATAAAAGCACTGGAGTGGAGGGTCCGTCTTTCATTTCTGGGTTGTCCGCAACTTTCCAAGCAACAGGCTTCCAAGCGCCGCCAGGTCGCACAGTAGCGTAAAACTCGACCAGTGTACTGCTGGATTCTGGTGAAGTCATGTACATCGTTAAGAGCCATGCGAGGGTAGTAAAGCCAACGGTGAAGAAAAAGCTGTTTGGGAACGCCCAGGCTAATCCGTAATGTGCGATGGCATAGGCGATAAACGGGGCTACAGTCGCGGTAATTTCCGCCCATGCATTGATGCGCCACCAGTACCAACGTAAAATCAGCACCAAACCTAACCCCGCTCCACATTCCATGATAAACTGCCAAACGCCAGCGATGCTGTTCATTTGAGAAGTGATTAATAAGCCGAAGACCGCAAGCAGCAGCGTTACTGCTCGAGAAATACGTAGGCTTAATCGTCTCGGGGCATTAGGACGGAGAAAACGCAAATAGAAGTCATTGATCAAATAGGAGGCTCCCCAATTTAATTGGGTGGACATGGTAGACATATAAGCGGCGAAGAATGAAGCCAATAACATGCCTAAAACTCCTTTTGGAAGGTAGTCGCGCATGATAAAAATATAGCCGAATCTATAATCTTGCTGGTACTTTAGTGCTTCCGGAAGGCGGTCTCCATAAACGGGTTCCCATGTGGCGACCCATTGTTCGTATTCAGCCTGCTGCGCAGCGTTTAACGGCTCACAGTCATAGATGCCCGTAAGGCATTCGTAGTTAATGAAACCGGGTGTTTCTTCAGCGAGATTGTGCTGTCCGCCATACAATGCGATAGCGCTTAAAGCGACGATAATCCATGGCCAAGGGCGCACTGCGTAGTGGCCAATTTGGAATAGCGCGCTCGCTAAAAAAGAACTGCGCTCGTCCTTAGTTGAGAGCATTCGTTGCGCGCTGTAACCGCCTCCCCCTGGTTCCGCTCCCGGGTACCAAGAGGTCCACCATACCATTCCGAAGAAAGCAAGGAAAGAGGCTAATGAGATTTGGTAACGGCCACCACTACCTCCATCCCCTACGGAAGGAAGAAAGGAGAACGTCTCTTCAGGAAGCGACGCGCGAAGGCCTGCAAGACCGCCCACTTCAGGGGCTTTTAGAACGTAATAAGCGAGGGCAATGGAGCCCGACATGGCTAAGACGAATTGGAATACATCAGTATAAACCACGCCTTTTAGCCCGGAAAAACTTACGTAAAAGACCACAATCAACAGTGCGGCACCTGTCCAAATAAAGGCCGACTCGTGGGTCATCCCAAAGAACCCTTCTAGGAGCGTAATCATAGCAACATTGACCCAGCCCATGATCAGCACATTCATGATGCCGCCCAAGTAAACGGCCTTAAACCCACGAAGCAAAGCGGCAGGACGTCCGGAGTATCTAAATTCAATAAATTCAACTTCAGTAGTAAGTCCAGAGCGACGCCACATACGGGCAAAGAAGACCGTAGTCAACATCCCTCCGGCCAGTAAGTTCCACCACAGCCAGTTACCGCTAATTCCGTACTGCCCTACAAGTTCAGTCACCGCCAAAGGAGTATCCGCAGCAAAGGTTGTAGCGACCATGGAGATTCCCGCTATGTACCAGGGTAAGGAGCGGCCGCCCAGAAAGTATTCGCTTAATGTTTTCTTTTTGCTTCTTCCAAAATACAGCCCAATCAAAACGGTTGAAAGTAGCAGTACGACGAGAACAATTATATCTATTGTGCTGAGAATCATGGCGTGGTTTAGTGTCGTTTGTTTGCAAAGAAATCAGTGAGTAATTGGGCACATTCATCCGCGAGAATTCCACTGGTCATTTTAGTTTTCGGATGCAATGGTCCGCCGTGTTTTTCATAGCCTCGTTTCTCATCACTCGCGCCATAAACAACATGTCCCATTTGTGACCAAAACAAGGCTCCTGCGCACATGGGACAGGGCTCTAGTGTTACGTAGAGTGTACACTTTTGAAGGTATTTGTTGCCTAAATAGTTGCTTGCTGCAGTAATGGCTTGAATTTCAGCATGTGCCGTTACGTCTACGAGCAATTCTGTTAGATTATGGCTGCGTGCTATGATCCGTCCAGCGGCAACAATTACAGCTCCAACAGGCACCTCTCCTGCTTCTGCAGCAACCTGTGCTTCCGCTAAAGCAGCACGCATATAAACATTGTGATCGTTAAGGTCTATCATCTTCTACGCAAAATAGGGAATTGGCCCACAAGTTTGGCTATTTTTGCGGTTCAAACACCACCAAAGATGTACAGATCTCATACTTGCGGCGAATTGCGCGCATCACACATAGGACAAACAGTAACCCTTGCCGGATGGGTTCAGCGCTCGCGTGAATTGGGCGGCATGACCTTTTTAGACTTACGTGACCGCTACGGTATTACGCAAGTAGCGTTTAATGAGGAATGGAGCGCTGAGCTATTAAAAGCAGCACGTAGTTTAGGTCGCGAGTGGGTGGTACAAATTGAAGGCGAGGTGATCGAGCGTCACAGCAAGAATGCCAACATGCCTACCGGTGATGTGGAGATTAAGAGTGCCAAACTCGTCGTATTGAACGCAGCAAATACGCCTCCTTTTACTATTGAAGAAGAGAGCGACGGTGGCGAAGAGCTTCGTATGAAGTATCGTTATTTGGATCTGCGTCGCGGTCCGTTACAGCGCAATTTGGCGCTGCGTAACCGAGTGAACATCGAGGTACGCAAGTATTTGGACGAGCAAGGTTTTATGGATATTGAAACCCCGTTCTTGATCAAATCTACGCCAGAGGGCGCACGTGATTTTGTAGTGCCTTCGCGCATGCAAGAGGGCAAGTTCTACGCATTGCCGCAGAGCCCACAGACTTTTAAGCAATTGTTGATGGTTAGTGGTTACGACAAGTACTACCAGATTACGCGTTGTTTCCGCGACGAGGATTTACGTGCAGACCGTCAGCCAGAGTTTACACAGATTGACTGTGAGATGGCCTTTGTAGAGCAAGAAGA
>Ga0102887_1001241_pt1 | contig 11588 bp, 12 predicted proteins | sample Colrivmet1550B02_FD_84504 | JGI IMG/M metagenome (GOLD analysis project Ga0102887, IMG submission 84504) | Estuarine microbial communities from the Columbia River estuary - metaG 1550B-02 | ecosystem: Environmental > Aquatic > Marine > Intertidal zone > Estuary | place: USA: Columbia River...
AAGAAGTAATTTCAAAGCAAGATGGTCTTGCTAAAATTGCTCGCGACTTTGCTCAAGTACGTGGTGATGACGAAGGTAATGCTCTTATGGCTTGCCTCAAAGGTGTTGCAGCTTCTGAAACAGGTCTTGGTGACAAGGGCGGTTCAGGTAACGGCGGTATTGTCGACTTTGATACAAACGCAGACGCAGCTAACACAGGTTTCTTTGTTGATATCAATGATGCTGGTCAATTTGGCGCAGCAGCTACAGGTACAAGTGACCAACGTAAACTCTTTGATGCAACCGCAACAGGTGCAGCAAGAGGTGAGCGCCTTTTCCAAGCTATTGGAATGGCATACAAAGATCATGAACCCGATTTTATGTATCTTGTAACTTCTCCTGAAATTATGGCAGAAATGCGTGCAGCCAACTTGGTTGACGAAACAATGATTACAGACGGTAATATGAACTTTAATACTATCTTTGGTGGTAAGTTCCGTCTTGTTATGACTCGCGCAAGCCAACGTGCAACTACTGAAGCAGGTGATGTAAACGCACAATCCACTAAGTGTTCTTTTGTGATTAAGCCTCAGTCAGTAGCAGCAGCTAATGTAACTGTGCCTACTCCTGTAGAAGTTGATCGTAATGCAGCTTCATACACAGGTGGTGGTTCTACAAACGTTTGGTATCGTTATGGCTTTATCATGCATCCACAAGGGTATGATTGGTCAGGTGCTACTAACGCTTTTGCAACTAATACAACTCTTGGTGCAGCCGCGTCTTGGTCTCGTAAAATGGACGCACTAAACCTAGGCATTTTGCCTATCTTCCATTCATAAGATTTAGGAGGAGCTAATGGCTTTAGTTCTTAATACAAATAGCTACGTAACTACAACTGAAGCTGACTCATATTTTTCAACTCGTATTGATGCAGATGAATATATTTCTGCAGTAGATACATTGAAAGAACAAGCATTAGTCACCGCTACACAGCTAATAGATAATCGGTCGTGGATCGGTATTGCAGTTAGCTCTTCTCAATCTCTGGCGTGGCCTCGAAAGCAAGCAACTTACTATGATCCTAGAATGGGTCAGGATATTACAATTGCTGAAAACGAGCTACCCTCTCAAGTTAAAATTGCAGTTTATGAACAAGCTCTACATTTATTACAAAATGAAGATTTAATTGCTCAAAAAACTCAAACATTTGAAAGTATCTCTGTTGGTAGTATCAGCTTGTCTGATAGTAATGGTGATGTCTCTCGAACTTCTATTACACCTTCAATTATCTTAAAACCTTTAAGACCTCTTATTAGTAGAGGTATGAGTAGCAATACATGGTGGAGGGCTAATTAATGTCACTATCTGCAAAAGTGACTGCTGCTGTTAATAAAGCATTTACGGCTGCAGGTGATTTAGTTCAAAAAGGAACATTAACAAGTAAAAGCGTTTCTACTTATAACTTTGCGGCTAGAGCAACGGTTAGTACTAGTACTACGAAAGTAGTTGACGTTATTATACAAACTGCCCAAAGAGCATCAGGTGAAGGTTTTATTACTACTGCTATTATGCGGTCAGGAGAAGACCTTTCTGTTTATGATACTCTTACAGTAGGCACTAAAGTCTTTAATATTGTTGATTACAGCGACAACAATTTCATTATTGAAGCTCAATTAAGTAGAGAGGTAAAATAATGTTTGATGATGTATTAGACGATATTGAATCTGTTTTTGCTTCTAATTCTTGGACGAGTAGAGGTATCGATATTTATCCAGATAATTATCAAGGTACTATAAGCAATGAAACAGAATTTTGTAGGCTAAACGTACTACCAAGTAGCAGTGAAAATCATGCTTATGGTGGTAGCAATAAAGAATTGTCAGGACTAATTGCAGTTAAAATATTTGTTTCTGCAGGACAAGGACAGTCTAGGACAATGGCTATAAGTGATACACTTGATATTGTTTTACAAAATAAAAAATTAACTAGAGGAACAGAGTTATACACATCTTATCTTAATGTGGAAGGGCTAGACCCAAAAAATCAAGCACTATACAGTGCAAGTTACATAATACCATTTAAAATTTATGGAGAATAAAAATGGCTCATATTACAACCCTAGGTGCTGGTATCTTTTCATACTTAGACATCTATTCTGGGAGTGTTGCCGCATCGGTCGATACAGCATCTGAATTTGCAGGCTTGTTTATTACAGCAAACGCAAGTGACGTAAAACGTATGCCTTCTGTGCGTGAATTCCCTTCAATTGGTACACCTGCGAACATTGTTAACGTTCCAGTGTACGGACAAAACACATCATCACAGGTACAAGGTCAGGCTGACGCTCCTTCATTGGAAGTTACAGTGAACTATATTGCAGATGATATGACAGACTTCCATGCGCTAATCGGTACAGAAGTTGCGTTTAGATTTCTTATGTCTTCGCAATCTTGTGATCTATCAGCTAGCTTGGATTCAGCTAACACTGCTTTGACTTACGGTAATACAGAATTTTACTTTAGAGGTAAAATTGAAGCTATCTTGGTTAACCCTGCGTTGACTGATGCTACTACTGCGACTGTTACGTTGTCAGCACAGTCTGACTTTTTCGGTCCAGCAACATTACCTTAATACTATAATAATTTGGGGAAGTCCGAAAGGGCTTCCCTTATTTAGATATACATGAGAAAGATTATGACAGAAAAACCATTTAGTAAAACATTTGTTATGAGAACAACCTTCCGACATATGCGAAGAAGTGTTGATATTAGTATTCGTAAGAGTTTTGAACGTTTTCAAGACTTTGACAACGATTCCGCAATGGGCAGAGAAATTATGGAAACTCTAGATACATTGCACAAAGTTCGGAAAATGCTTGATGACTTTCAAGCTAATAACCCTGAGTTATTTACAGAAAAAGATAAGATTATTTAAGGAAATATTATGAAACATTTAGTTGGCAAAGAGATCACTGAAGAATTTGAATTTATGGGTGATAAAGTTACAGTACGAAAGTTAACTGTTAAAGAAGTTTTATCAGTTCAAAAAGAAATTAATACACTTTCAAAAGCTAAAGATGAATCTTCTCAGCTTAAAATTGTACGTGAAATTCTAAGGCGAACAGTTCAAGGCGCAGATAAAATGAGTGATGAGGAATTTGACAATTTTCCTTTAGGAGAGCTAACCGATCTAGTTGAAAAGGCCGTAGGGTTTTCTGGAATGGGTGGAGCACAAGCTGAGGGAAACTAACTGCTGAAGAAGAGACACTATACGAAATTGCTTATCAATTAAAAATTCCTGTTTATCAATTAGAAAGAGAAATGCCTTATGATGAATTAATCAAATGGACAACTTTCTTTAGAAGAAAGCCTGTTGGTTGGGATGCAGATCATAGAACATTTTTATTATTGAAAGCATGGGGTGCTAAAGGAAAGGCAGAAGAGTATTTTCCTTCTTTGAAACAAATTAAAGTAGCAGAAGAAGAATCTAAGTCTAGAACTGCAGGTAAAATAGCTCCATCTGGAAGATTCTTAGAGTTAATGAAAAATGCTAAAGACGGTGATAACTTAACTAATAGACCATGGGAAACAAAAAATGGTTAATAGAGTTACATTAGATGTAGTGAATTTTGCTGCAGAAATGAAAAGAGTTGAAAAAGAAGTTTATCGACTCGCAGACAATGATATTGAAGGCCGAATTATTTTTGCAACTAGAACTTTAAGACAAGTAACTCCTGTCGATACAGGTAGAGCAAGAAAAGGCTGGAAACATAGGATAGACAGAGGATTTGTTAGTGGTGAAACAATAGGTGGTACAATTTCTAACAATGTAGAATACATAGACATTTTAAATAAAGGTCATAGTAAACAAGCACCTAGATTTTTCATTGAACAAGTCCTGTCGCGAATAGGACTAATATCCCCTAGTTAAAAACAGTTGCCCCTGATGGTATCTCAAAATAGAGATTACTGTTGGGGGCAATTTTATTAAGGAGGAATATATGAGTGGCGTAGAAATTAGAGTACGCTCGGATAGTCGTCCAGCACAAAGAGATCTTGCTAGACTTGATAGAAGCATTAGAGGTATTGCTAAAAGCGCAAAAACAGTAGAAAGAGCAATTCAAGCTATTGGTACTGCCTTTGCTTTTGCTTTTGCTGGTGATGCACTAACAAGAGCGTCAGATAAATTTATTGAACTAGAAAATAGAATAGCTCTTGTGACAGGTCGAACAAAAGAGTTATCTACTACATTAGATCAATTATACAATGTATCTTTACAAACAAGATCAGGGATTGAAACTAGTGTTGAAACTTTCAATAGATTTGGTAGAGCACTTGACGGTGTAGGCGCGACTGAATTAGTTGGAATTACTAAAACTATACAACAGGCAGTTGCTATTAGTGGTGCTGGAACCGAAAGCGCTAGAGCAGCATTATTTCAGTTAGGTCAAGGCTTAGCTGCAGGTGAATTAAGAGGTCAAGAACTTAACTCTGTTCTTGAACAAACACCTAGAGTAGCACAGGCTATTGCTGACAGTATGGATGTGCCTATTGGTGCACTTAGAAAATTAGCTGAACAAGGCGCTTTAACGACTGAAGTAGTTTTTAATGCTGTTAAAAGTCAGTCAGACGTTATTGCTCAAGAGTTTTTATTAACACAAGGAACAGTAGGACAATCTCTTACTGTGTTATTTGATCAATTTGGAAGAATTGTTGGTCAATTTGACAAAATTACTTTAGCTATAGGGTCAGTCTCGTACTTTTTTAGGGGATTAGCCGAAACAATTAATTTAAACGCTAATCTTATTTCAGTTGAAATTGCTAACGCATTTAGCATTGTTGAAAGCACTACCTATGGATTAGGTGTTGTTTTTCAAGGACTGGCTGCTATTGTAGGAGCAACCTTTGGAAGAGTCGTAGATGCTCTACCTAGAGTTATTCTTCCAATGAGAACACTTAGAGATGATATTGACGCATTAGCAGTCTTTGGTCTTGCAAGGTTAGGTACAGCAATTGCTTTTGTAGCAGGGTCGTTAGAAGCTTTTGTATCTGATGTTTTTGGATTAAATCTTGAAGGTACAATATTTAGATTGTTTCAAGCAAGAAGTTTAATAGAGTTTGGAAGAGCACTAGAAAGCCTCGCTGACGTAATTAGTTCTTATGGTCAACGTTGGTACAATGTCTCTAACTTTATTGAAAAGGGAATTAGATCTAGTAACTTTGCTTTATTAAATACAGGAATTTATTTAGGTATTGTCGATCAAAAATTACTTGCTTTTAGATATGTTTCTTTTGAAAGATTTGGAAAAGTAGTTGGTGTAGTCGGTGATTTATTTAAGGCTCTTCTTAGATCTATATTTGCACTCGATGGTGTTGCTTATATTATAACAGGTCTCTTAGTTGTGTTTCAACAATTAAGAAGGACTTTTGAAGCATTTTTAAATATATTTAGTACTGGCATTACTTCTACAAGAGATCGAATAGAAGGTCTATTTTCAAATATTTCTTTTGGATTTATTAAAGGGAATACCTCAGAAATACTAGAAGCTTTTGGTGGTAACTTTGGACAACTTTCTAGTCTAGTAATAAAGAATTCAGACTTTATGGCAAAGAGTTGGGGCAACTTAATAGATGCAATAAATGAGAAAACTACTTTATTAGGTCGTGCTAAAAGAGGTATAAGTAACTTCGCACAAACTATTCAAGACTTATTTAGAAATATTTATGATAAAATTATAGGTAATTCATATTGGACAGACACTATGGAAGGTGTCTATACTAAAGCTGTAGAAAATTTAAGAAAAACAATTTCTGTTATAAAGAATTTTTTAAAAGATGCGGCTAATCGGTTTAGCAAAATTGATTTTAAAGAACTTGCCTTAAATGCTAAAGTTAGTTTTACAGATTCTAATATTGTAGAATCTGCTACTGAAATTACTAAAGTATTAATTGAAAAATTAAAACAAGCAGTCAGAAGTGTTGCTGTAGTTATATCAGATTTATTTAAATCAATTAGTGATGTATTTCCTAAAATTGCAGACGTATTTTCTCTAGCAGTTACAGGTGCTTTATTAGCAGCATTAACTCCTGCATTGTTTGCTAAAATTGGTATTACATTTGCTTTAGGCTTATTGTCAGCTGTTGCAGGCAATGTTTCTGATACTATTGGTAAGGCTATCATTGATTCCGATTTCTTTTCTTCACTTGGAAGAGGAATAGGGAGTGGTGTGGGAGTATTTGTAAATACTGTAATTAAAAACATTCCTGTTATACTTACAGGATTATTCCAATTTGCTAAAGAGTTTGGCAAGGCATTAATTAATGAAATTACAGGTGCCTTTGGAATTATTCCAAGAGCTCTTTCTGATGCTACTTTTGGATTATTTGATACTATATTTGGTGCTATTGTTGCTTCAGCTGGTTTCTCTTTATTGACTGTTGGTTTTACAAAAACTATGCAAAGAATAGCAGGTATTCTTGGAGCTTTTGTTAGCACAAAAGGCGCTAGAGGCGGTATTATGGAAACCGCTATATTCGGTGCCAAAGGTGTTGCAGGTGCTAGAGCGCAAAATATTGCTGGAGTTCTTGGTATATTAACCGCTGTTTCTTCTTTGACTGGAGGATACACTAATGGTGGACCTTTTGCTGAAGCTGCCTTAACTGGCGGATTACTTGGCTTTTATTTGTTTGGTATGAAAGGAGTTAACTTTTTAGCTCAAGCTGCTAGACAAACTATGGGTCAAATTGTAGGTACAATTACAGGTAGTATGAAAGACATTGCTAAGTCTGGCGCAATGGCTTCTAAAGGTATTAACATTAACAATATTCTATCAGACTTTCAATCAGGGAACTTTTCAAAGGGATTAAAAAGCGCAACAGCTGCATTTAATGTCTTTAAAGCTAATATTTCTGCAGGTAAATTTGATACTGCTTTTACCTCAAGTCTTGCTAATTTAGGTGATAAATTTTCATCACAATTTAAGTCTGGAAAATTTACTGGTACTATTGAAAAACGTTTTCAAGGTCTAGGCGCTACTATGGGCAATAGTCTTGCTAAAGGTTTTGGAAAATCAAAAGGACTTGTTATTATTGGTGCGACATTAGCAAGTTTTGTTGGATCTGCACAAGCAGCAGAGGCAGCAACAGCTAGCACAGGCGCTCAAGTAAATCATATCATTGATTTGATTACAGATAATATATTAGAAATAGGTTATTTTGGTTTACTAGGTCTTTCCTTCTTTGGTCCAGGAGGATTTGCCGCATTATTTAGATTAGCTACTAAGTCTGTTTTATCATTAGGTAAATTACTTTTTAGTGTACTTACAAGTAACGCTGTTTTAGGTGGTGCAGGTGGTATTATTAATGGATTAATTTTCGGAAGTAAAGCAGTTGGTAAAGGAGGCGGCGTAAGCCTTGGCCCAATTTTAGGCGGTTTAACCAGTGTACTAGGTGGTATTTTTAAAAGCTTAGGTTCTATATTATTAAGACTTGTTCCATTAATATTTTCAGGAACAGGACTTCTAGTTGGCGCAGTAGGTCTTTTAGGTATTATTCTCTTTGGAGAAGGTGATGGTATCTTTGATAAGATATCTAACTTTGGTAGTGCATTAAGAAGTGCTATTACTGGAACAACTAAAGAAGGTAGACGTTTTAAGAAAGAGATCGATGGTCTTCTAAAGTTTGATAAAGTTGGTGAAATCGAGATTGATTTAAAATCTATCGTAGATAGTGTTGAATTAAATTCAATTTCTGAAACTGGTTTTAGAGAAATAAAACGTTCCCTACAAATTGCTAACAGAACTTTTGAAGATAACCAAGACAAATTTGATGAACTTGGTGAGCTTACTTCTCTTGAAGATACAAAAACTAGAGCTGCAATTAGAAAAGTTGAAGAAGCAGTTAATAGAGTTAATTTAACTGAAGTTCAAGATGGTGTATTTGGCAAACTTGTTCAACAATTTAAGCCAGATGAAATAGGTAATACTGGTTTTAATTTTATTCAAGCTTCCCCTGTTAACGAAACAGATACTCCTCAGTTAATTGCTGCTTTTAAAGCGGCTGTTTCTGATGATGCAACAAATAAAGAACAAGTAACATATTTAAGAGATCTAGCTACATTTCTCAAAGACAGCCAAACATCAGAATTTAGTGCAGAGCAATCAGCAGTTGTAGATGCTTTGTCTGGTTTTGGTTTATTATTTGCTTTAGTTGAAGATGGTATACCTATTACTATTGACAACAAAAGAATGGGAAATCTTGCAAGTATTGTATCAGAGTTAGAAACTGCTATTGAAGAAATTTCAAAAGCAGATCGTTTTGCTAATATTATTACGTTAGAAGGCCAACAAGCTAAAATTAGAGATAATTTAGACTTAATTGGTCAATTAAAAAGAGAGTTATTAGATATAAATGCTTTTGTTTTCTTTAATTCTCAAATGGCTAATAGCCAATTAATTTTAGGTGAAGAATTTAAAGAAATAAATGAACAGTTAAAATTATTTAATGCTTTAGTTCCTGATTCTTTAGGTTTAGAACCATTAAGTGAAACTCAATTTTATAGTTTAACTCCAGGAAATAAACAAGCTATAGTTGATGAAGTAGATCTTGCATTTAGCACTATTAAAAATACTTTTGAAGAGGCGGTTAGAGCAGCATATAAAGAAGAACTTGGTGGTGAGTTTAGTGTTGGTGAGTACGGTACTTCTAAATTTAATGCTGAAGTTGCCGAACTTGTTGAAACTGCTCTTTCTGATGGTCTTAGTATTGAAGATCTTGCTTTATACAAGATAGATACTAAACAATTTTCTAAATTAATTGCAAACGCATTGTTTGTAGCAGACGATATTGTATCAGAGTCCGAAAGTGAAATTGAAGAAGCTGGAAAAACATTAGAAACTAGAATTAACGAAGCTATAGGAATTCTTGGGGATAATATTAAAGGCATAGAACTAGGAGAAATAATTGATCCTAAGTCTTTAGCTCAAAATGAAACACAAGCCAAAGCATTTATTAAAATGGCTAAAGGGCTTGACGAAACTATTAATGATATAACATTAGACCCAATAGCTAGAGCCAAATTTGCTGAAAATTCTCTTCAAACTTTAATGAATAATTTATTAGAGTTTTCTGATCAAAACAGTTTACTTACTAAATCTTTAACTTATGTAGACGATCCTATTGATGAAAAAGATTTATACTCTAAAGATCTTTTAACAAGACAAGAAATACAAAGTTTAACGTTAGAGTTACTTACTCTTGATGTAGCTATTCAAAAGTTAAAAGAAGGGGGAGTTACTGAAGACGAAATTCCTTTCTTTGCTAAGTATTTATTAGAAATTGACAATCTTGAAAAGGTTTTAGAGAAATTTGTTTCAAAACCAGTTAAAGGTGGTAAAACCATTTTTGAAAAGTTTGTAGGAGGCTTAAGTGACTCTGGGTTTAAAGTTAGCCTAGAGGAAGCTTCAAGATTAAGTAGTAGAGCAGTATCTGCGTTACAAGCCCCTTTAAAGAAAGTAAAAGATGCTCAAGATGCTATTGTTAAATCTTCTTTAAAAGATAGCAAGGGCCGAAGATCAGCTTTAGAAACAATTACGTCAAGCAGAAAAGAAATTTCTAAAATATTTCAAGCACAAGATGTTGCATCTGCACAAAAGGGCTTAGAAGGATTAGGTTTAGATCCTAATTTAGTTTTTGAATCAAAACAAGTTCTTGGTCTTGCAGAACAAATTGCTAATAAAAACATTGAGCTTGGTCTTGTTGACAATGATAATCTTACTAAAAAGAAACAACTTACAGCAGAGATTGAACGTCAAGTAGAAACTTTTGAGATATTAACTACTAAATCTGAAGAAGCTTATACTGAATTCAAAGATACCTTTGGTGGAGCCTTAAAAGAACTAATAAAAGGTGAAACTACAATTAAAGGGTTTTTTAATAAATTACTTGATGGTATTACGAATCAAATTATTGACAGTGTAGTTGATGCTTTTGTTACAGCGATGTTTAGAACTGCTAACCTTGAAAATACTTTTGAAACTATGTTTGCAAGTTTAGGCTTGTTTGGGCAGAGTGTAGGTGATCAACTTGGTGCCGATATTGGACAAAGCACTACTAAAGCGTTAGAGGCTTCTTCTGCTAAAAATGGTGGTAATTGGCTATCTAATTTATTTGGTGGCGGTGGATCTAATCCTTTTAGTATGATAGGTAGTCTCTTTGGCTTTGGAGGTTCAGGTGGTACTGGTCCTGGAGCCAATATGGGAAGTATATTTAGTTTATTTTCCCCTGGAGGCTGGTTTGGCCTTAATGCAGGGGGTATTGTTCCTAATACTCGCTACTCTAGACTAGGTCAAGATAGTGTACCTGCAATGTTAACTCCTGGAGAATTAGTAGTTCCTGCCAACAAGGTTAATAGTTTTGTAGGATCAGGAAGTAGTCCAACAGTTGTTAATCTGTCTATCACAGGTGACGTATCCCGACAAACAAAATCAGAGATTGTCAAAATGTTACCTCAGATTGCTTCAGGTGTTAATGCACAAAATAAAGAAAGAAACTTTAAATATAGCTAAGCCCGTACAATAAAACTGAGAAAATTGGAGCATCTATAATGAAGAAATACAACAAGCTCTTCAAACTTAAAAATGGTCAGTTATATTGGAAAGAATCTCGCGGCAGACAAGCTGCAGGAAGTCTTGCAGGAACCAATCTTGGCGATGGTTATAAAACGGTTCGTATCGATGGTAAAGCAGTGTATGTACACCGCATTGTCAAAGAAATAACAACTGGTAAAAAAGTAAATGGTCAAGTTGATCATAAAGACCGAAATAGGTCTAACAACAAACCAAGTAATTTACGTACAACTACACGATCCCAAAATAATAAAAATAGGCGATCATGGAAGCGTAAAAAATAACTAAACGGTCACTCTTCGGAGTGGCCTTTTTTATTAAAAATGTCAACAAAAAAGTGAGAAAATTGATGCATCTATAATGATATAATAATATATCACATAACCAAATGGAAACCAAGGGGAAACTAAAATGTCATATAAAATTGAAGAAGTCGATAATGTATTAAGAGCGTTCTTTAATCCAAAAACAAAAAACACTCCTGAACATATTAAAAAAGAAATTATGGAATACTCATCTCTGATAAAAGAAATCAGAGAAAATTTAACTGAAAATGAGTATAAAGAATATCTAGAATTTGGTCCAAAAATTAGGAGAATTATTACAAAAAAAGTGAGAAAAACAACGCATCTATAATGATACAATAGTATCAGTAAACCAAGTGGAAACCAAAAGGAGAAAAACATGGCCATTCCATTCATTCCAGTAATAACTTCAGTTATAACAAATCCAACAACTGTATTTGTAGCAAGAGCAGTAGCAGGGGCTGCTATCGGTATAGGTGTTAGTTCTGTTGCACAAAAAATTATGAGTAACAGACGCATTCATAAATTCAAGAAAGATCTTGACAGAGAATTTGAACGTGAAAATAACTATTATGATCCTGAAAAGACTTATGATAGTAAAGATTATAAAGAAACTGCTTAATCTTAAAACACCTGAACATGTGTATAAACTGTTCATTTAAACGGGCTTTGTATAGCTT
>Ga0102887_1001270_pt1 | contig 11459 bp, 10 predicted proteins | sample Colrivmet1550B02_FD_84504 | JGI IMG/M metagenome (GOLD analysis project Ga0102887, IMG submission 84504) | Estuarine microbial communities from the Columbia River estuary - metaG 1550B-02 | ecosystem: Environmental > Aquatic > Marine > Intertidal zone > Estuary | place: USA: Columbia River...
GCATCGGCACATTTATCGCACACCTCGACAGCACCGCGCGGATCATTGACGTGAGCCTTGCGCCCTGCCTGGTCCTTTGTCGGCAGCCGCATGGATAACGTACAGTGGGACACGACCCTACGCTCGGTCTCGGCGCATCGGTCATTCCGCTGGGCCGTTGAGGGCGACAATACCGCCCCCGCGATTGCCAAGCTCCTGAGCCTTGGCGGACGTATGCCGCGCTCTCTCGCATTTTGTATCTCGCAGATCGTGCAAGGGCTCAGATACCTCGCCGCGGAATATGACGAAGAGTTGCCAAACCACGCGACCGACGGCGCCCTGCGCCAGCGTATCAAAAACCATAATATCGCTGCGATTTTCGAAGAAAGCCTGCACGAATTCATCGGCGCGATTATCACCCCGTTCACTATACCTTGCAAAAAATACGGCTGCCGCCGACTGACGGACCACTACAGCGGCTCATCGCATAGGATTTACTGCTGTATGACGGTAAGATTGAGGAGGATTGCAGCGACCACGACGGCAATGTCACCGATTTGGTCAGTATCACTGCGAGTGCTCAAAAGCTGGTGATCACCGCGACAGGCACCGTCGGGACGACCGATAACGTGGGTGTTTTAGGTGGAGGCATCGCTGGCCGATCACATCGGGACCGCGCGTGAGATGTTCACATGGACCGCCCCCGACGCGCGCAAAATCACCACCATGACCGCGGGCAACCTTACAACGACCCAAGCCATGATGAAAATCTAAAACGTCATAGGCGCGGGCTAATCATCCCTGAAAATTTCACTTTTCGTGTCTTGCCAGATTTGCGCAAGATCCTGACAGCTGCGCGCGCCAGTGAGCATGGCAACATCAGCCGCAAGAATAGCGATAACGCGATAGCGATGCCGCAATTCAGGGGCTGGCGTATCAGGCACCAAGCCGTTCTCATTGTCAAAATGCGTCACAAACGAAATCGCGCCAAGCATCAGAGCATCCGCAGGCCTTGTTGGTCGCTCGCGACAGGCCCTTGCAATGGCAATTGCAATGGGAAGCCGCGCCATAAGCACAAGCGTCGCAATCCTCTCTTCAAACCAATTCCACTCGTTCAAGTTCATGTTTTCTAGGTAAAGAAACTTACCAACTGGCACGATAGTAAATCGTTAACAATACATTAATTCCTTGGGAGCGTGGCTTTCAAAACCATGGTGCGGGCGGTGGGACTCGAACCCACACGGGCACAAGGCCCAACAGATTTTAAGTCTGGTATGTCTACCATTCCATCACGCCCGCAACACGGTTTCTTCCTAAGCGGGCTTTTGCGGCGGTGCAAGGCCTTGATGTTGCGTTATACAACGGTACTCGGGGCGATTGGCGCTAGACCCTCTTCCTTCACGGCCTGCATCGCAACATAAGTAGATGTGTTCGAGACATGCGGCAGAGTCGAAATTTTCTCTGCCAAAACAGCGCGGTAACCCGTCATCCCCGCAGTGCGTACCTTAAGCAGGTAATCAAACGCGCCCGCGATAAGGTGGCATTGCTCAACCTCGACAATCTTCATCACTGCCGCATTAAAAGCCGCTAACGCCGCCTCGCGGGTGTCCGACAATTTGACCTCAACAAAAGCCACATGATCTCGGCATAATCTAATCGGGTCGTAAATCGCGCGGTAACCGCGGATCACACCGCGATCCTCCAGCCGCTTTAACCGCGCTTGGGTTGGCGATTTCGACAGACCGATCCGCCGCGCAAGCTCTGTTACGCTGATCCGCCCGTCCACAGCCAGCACGTCTAGAATCTTGCGGTCAAAGCTATCAATATCAGAAGTCTGATTAGTCATATTTTTACCGATTCTTTGGTCGAATATAGTCCTAGTTTATCAAATAGAGGTCAGATAGACTTCTGACAACACCCTATAGTAGGCTAATTACACATTTGGGGAAAGACCATGTCACAGCTGCCTGTCGCCGCACTTCGCGCCAAAATCGATGCCACAATGTATGCGCCCGAAATGGAGGCCGTTGCGGCGTTGCGCGACAGTGCAGCACTAACAAACGACGACCGTACCCGCATTGCGGCCAAGGGTGCGGATCTGGTGCGTCAAATTCGCGGCAGTGCCGAGCCGGGCCTGATGGAGGTCTTCCTCGCTGAATATGGGCTGTCCACCGATGAGGGGATCGCCCTGATGTGTCTGGCCGAGGCTTTGCTGCGCGTACCAGACGCCGAAACCATCGACGCGTTGATCGAAGATAAGATCGCGCCGTCCGATTGGGGCAAGCACCTTGGCCACTCGGCTTCTTCTCTTGTGAACGCCTCCACTTGGGCCCTGATGTTGACGGGTCGCGTTCTGGATAACGAAAAGCCCGGCATCACACGACATTTGCGCGGTGCTGTGAAGCGTCTGGGCGAGCCTGTGATCCGTACCGCCGTTGGCCGTGCCATGCGCGAGATGGGCCGTCAATTTGTGCTGGGCGAGAACATCGACAAGGCGATGAAACGCGCCGAGGGGATGCAGGCCATTGGCTTCACCTATTCTTACGATATGCTTGGCGAGGCGGCCCGCACCGACGCCGACGCCCGCGCCTATCACCTGTCGTATAGCCGCGCCATTTCCAACATCGCACAGCATTGCACCCACGGCACCGTTGCCGAAAATCCGGGTATCTCGGTCAAGCTTTCCGCGCTGCACCCGCGCTATGAGATTGCGCAAGAGGCCCGCGTGATGGAAGAGCTCGTGCCCCGCGTCCGCGCACTCGCTATGCTCGCAAAGTCCGCTGGCATGGGCTTTAACATCGACGCGGAAGAGGCTGATCGCCTTGCACTTTCCCTTGATGTAATCGAAGCGGTCTTGGAAGAGCCGGCACTGCGCGGATGGGATGGTTTTGGCATCGTCGTGCAAGCCTACGGCCAGCGCGCGTCGCTCGTCATCGATGCCCTGCACAACATCGCCATTCGTCTTGACCGCAAGATCATGATCCGCCTTGTGAAAGGCGCCTATTGGGACGCCGAAATCAAACGGGCGCAGGTCATGGGCATGGAGGGCTTCCCCGTCTTCACCAATAAAATCCACACCGATATCAGCTACATCAGCAACGCTCGCAAACTCTTGGGCCTCACCGACCGGATCTATCCGCAGTTTGCCACGCATAACGCGCACACCGTCGCTGCGGTCCTCGACATCGCCGAGCAGATGAGCCGCACCCCCGCTGACTACGAATTCCAGCGCTTGCACGGCATGGGCGAAGCGCTGCACAAGATCGTCCTGAAGGCCGAAGGCACCCGCTGCCGCATTTACGCCCCTGTCGGTGCCCACGAAGACCTGCTGGCCTACCTCGTACGCCGTTTGCTTGAGAACGGTGCGAACTCCAGCTTTGTGAACCAGATTGTAGATGAAGCAGTAACGCCAGAAACCGTCGCTGCCGACCCGTTTAGTGCTGTCACAAAACCCGCAGACCTGCCACAAGGCCCAGCACTTTTCAAACCAGAGCGTAAAAACTCCAAAGGTTTTGATCTCACCTACCCGCCCACACTGGCACAAATCGAACAATCCCGTGGAAAATTCGCAACCACAACCTACCTCGCGCACCCCTTGCTTTTTTCCGAGCAAAAATATGCAAAATCTAAAACAGCACTGCCAATCGCCAACCCTGCCAAACTGGGTGATATCGTGGGCCTTGTGGTCCCAGCCAACGAGAAAGATATCGCCAGCGCATTAGACGCAGCAAAACCTTGGGCAGCCGACGCCGACACGCGCGCCGCAGCCTTGAACGCGGCTGCAGACGCTTACGAGGCCAACGCCGGCGAAATATTTGCTATCCTCACCCGCGAAGCAGGCAAAGGCTTGCCCGACGCCGTCGCCGAATTGCGCGAAGCGGTTGATTTCTTGCGCTACTACGCGGCCCAAGCCCGTGAGGGCGCAGCACCGCGTGGCGTCTGGACCTCCATCAGCCCATGGAACTTCCCGCTTGCGATTTTCACAGGCCAAATCGCGGCAGGTCTCGCCGCTGGCAACGCCGTACTTGCTAAACCCGCAGAGCAGACGCCGATCATCGCAATGCGTGCCGTTCAATGGCTCCATGCCGCAGGTGTTCCGAAATCAGCCCTGCAACTCATCCCCGGTGGTGGCGCTGTTGGCGCAGCACTCACCTCTGACGCGCGGATAGGTGGCGTGGCTTTCACAGGCTCCACCGCAACCGCGCTCAAAATCCGCAAGACCATGGCAGCACACTGCGCCGCAGGCACACCGCTTATTGCCGAGACAGGTGGCCTGAACGCCATGATCGTCGACAGCACCGCCCTGCCCGAACACGCCGTGCGCGATATAGTCAACGGCTCCTTCCGCTCTGCGGGTCAACGCTGCTCGGCACTCCGTTGCCTTTACGTGCAGGAAGATATCTCCGAAAAGCTGATCAAAATGCTCAAAGGTGCGATGAACGAACTCGTGGTGTCCGATCCATGGCTCCTGTCCACAGACGTCGGCCCCGTCATCGACGCCGCAGCACATAAAACCATCGCCGACCACATCACACAGGCCGAGGCTGAGGGTCGTCTGATCCACACGCTGCAAAGCCCAAGCACAGGCACCTTTATCTCTCCCGCCGCGATCCGTGTGAACGGGATCGCCGACATGACCCGCGAAATCTTTGGCCCTGTGCTGCACATCGCGACATTTAAGGCCAACGATCTTGACAAGGTCATCGACGAGATAAACGCCACAGGTTACGGCCTGACCTTCGGCCTGCACACCCGCATCGACGACCGTGTGCAAACGATTGTGGAAAAGATCGAGGCTGGCAACATCTACGTGAACCGCGACCAGATTGGCGCAGTCGTCGGCAGTCAACCCTTTGGCGGCGAAGGTCTTTCTGGGACAGGTCCAAAGGCAGGCGGACCATACTACCTGCCCCGCTTCACGGCTCCTAAGGCTGCACCGATAGCGGAAGCATGGACAACAGACGCCGACATCGCGGCGCTGACCAAAACCCTTAAGGCCAAATCCCACGCGATGCCAAATGCACCAACCAACTTGCCAGGGCCTACGGGCGAAAGCAACCGCCATAGCACCCGCGCGCGTGGACCGATCCTTTGCATGGGGCCAAGCGAGGCTGCCACAAAAGCACAAGTTGCGGCCGTTACAGCCCTCGGCGGCACGCCCGTTGGGATCAATGGCAAAATCGACCCATCTGCCCTTGCCACATTGCCAAACTTGGCGGGCGTAATCTGGTGGGGAGACACCGACACTGGCCGCGCAATCGAGCAGGCTTTGTCGGACCGTACAGGCCCGATCACAGCTCTGATCACCAGCTACCCAGACGCGGCCCACGTACTGCATGAACGCCACGTCTGCATCGACACAACAGCAGCAGGCGGAAACGCCGCGCTCTTGGCCGAAGTCGGCAAGGCCTAAACAAACCAAGGTGGGCGCACAGCCCACCTTGACGCCCGCCGCGCAATCGCAGACGTTCACGCCATGTTACCAATCCGCGACCACAACCCGTCCGAGCGCACGCCATACGTTACCTATGGGTTGATGGCGTTAAATATCGCCGTTTTCCTCTACGGCTATGCCTTCATCACCTCAGATCAGGCGCTCAATCAGTTCTATTACGATTACGCGATGATCCCCGCGCGGATATCGCAGGGCGAGAATTACCTCTCGCTCATGACCTCAATTTTCATGCACGCTGGTTTAATGCACCTTGCAGGTAACATGCTGTTTTTGTGGATATTTGGCGACAACCTAGAAGACGTAATGGGGCATATCCCGTTCCTCATCTTCTACCTCATCTGTGGCGTCGGGGCTGATATCGCGCAATTTGCATTCGACGCGCACTCCCCCATCGCTACAGTCGGCGCATCTGGCGCAATCGCTGGTCTGATGGGCGGTTATCTTCTCCTCTACCCCAAGGCGAAGGTCGATATCTTCATCTTCCTTATCATTTTCATCCGCATCGTCCCCGTCCCAGCATGGCTCATGCTCGGCGTTTGGTTTGGGCTACAAGTGTTCAACGGCATCAGCGCCGACATGAGCGGCGGCGGCGTGGCCTACTGGGCGCATGCGGGCGGCTTTGTTGTGGGGTTCATCCTGACACTGCCGCTTTGGCTTAAGCTTGGTGCAGGGGGCTGGTGGCGGCAGACGGAATACCATCCGCCGCACCCGGAGGCGCATTACCCATCCCGTATTCCGCGGGTTATGCGCCGCTAATCTTTAGTTACGGATGACTTTTGCAAAAGCGTCGAAGATCGGCTCGTTCGAGCAAAGCACATCACCGTCAGCCAAAATATCGCCACCAATGGTCAGCGGCTCGACAATTGCGCCCGCTTCACGTGCGATAATCAGACCAGCGGCCATATCCCAAATCTTGAGCTTCCGCTCCCAGTAACCCTCATAGCGGCCAGCAGCCACATAAGCGAGGTCAAGGGACGCGGCCCCAAAACGGCGCACGCCCGCACAAGCTGGCATAAGACGCGCGAGGTCTTGCAACGTGTGTGGCAGGTCAGCACGGCCAGCAAACGGGATCCCTGTCGCGAAAATGCTCTCGATCAAACGGTGACGCGACGACACACGCATACGGCTCTCGTTCAACCAAGCACCGCCGCCTTTTTCCGCCCAGAACATCTCGTCTTTCACAGGGTCATAAACGACGCCTGCAACGATCTGTCCCTTATGCTCCAACGCAATAGAAACAGCCCAATGCGGCAAGCCGTGAAGAAAGTTTGTGGTGCCATCAAGCGGGTCAACAATCCAACGACGTGTTGGATCGTCGCCTTCAATCTCGGCACCCTCTTCGCCCATAAACCCGTAGGTCGGACGGGCATAAAGCAAATCTTCTTTGATTGTCGCTTCGGCCTGCTTGTCAGCACGAGACACAAAGTCACCAGGGCCTTTGGTCGACACCTGAAGATTTTCAACTTCTGTAAAGTCCTTAAGCAATGCGCGGCCAGCCTTGCGGGCCACCTTCATCATCACATTGAGATTTGCACTGCCAGCCATCTGGACCTCCGAAACTTCATGATCAAGCGCGGCGTATAGGCCGATGTCGGGCAGCAAACAAGGGGCTAGCGTGACGACAGTCTGCAAATTCATCGCCAGCGTTAACGACTTTTTTTTTAAACAACACGATAGTCGCAACAACAACTATAGTTTCAAGGTAAAAATGCGCCGCCATTCGGTCGATCAGTTTATGTATCAGACGCGCATCGCCATGCATATTACGGGGCGTGATACGCGCAAACGCATTGCCTCGATGTTTATGATGATCGGCGTGGTGATTTGGTCCGGCGCCAGTGCTTTAGGCTTGTCTATTGGCGCTTTAATCATAATCAACGAAATACTCTCGTTCGTCGTCGTGAAGGCAATGCCAAAAGGGCAAAGCGATAAATCCATCGCAATTGGCTTGGCGTTTTGGGGTTTAAATTGCACTTTAATCCTTGTGTATTTATCCTTTTCTATTGTTTTGGGTAATAGCCCATCCATCGCGTTTATGATTGCAGGCTACCTTTGGCTTTTCGGCATCTACGTGCATACATCCAATAGCTATTCGTTCCTGCCATTCTACAACTGGAGCCTGATGCTACCGTCATTTCTAGTTGCGTTCGGGTTGCTTTATGTGTCTTCCAATCACCAAATATACCCCGCTTCACGGGTCGAATGGCTCGTGGTCGCCATGTTGATGGTTATCTACATCGTCAATACCATCGAGACGATGGACAAGCACGACGATACGCAAGCTGCACTTGCGCGCGCGCAGTGAATTAAACTCTCGCCTCGAAGAACTCGAACACCTCACACGGCACGATAAATTGACGGGGCTCAAAAACCGGCTTGGTTTCGATGAGGGGCTTAGATCGGCGCTTTTGGCAACCAAAAACCTAGAGCACCTTTCCGTGTTCCTCATCGATCTAGATGATTTCAAACCAATCAATGATAGCTACAGCCACTTAGCTGGTGACGCCGTTTTGGTCGCAATCGCCAATAGCCTTGCAAGAATCGCTGGCCCTGATGCAATTGTCGCACGCCTCGGCGGCGATGAATTTGCGGCCGTGATCCCTGATATCTCATCCCAAGAGGCAGCCCTCCGTCTTGCCAGCTATATGATACGCGCCTTTAATGCATCCGTGCGCTTTCAAGAAAAACAGCTTCGCGTCGGCGCGAGTATCGGTATCGCGTTTGCAAGCGGGGACTTGAACAAACCATCCGAACTGCTCGCTTGCGCCGATTAGGCGATGTACCACGCAAAAGCAGATTTAGCGCAAAAAGCGGTGCTCTATAACCCTGCCGATTTCCCTGTTCGCGCAACCTTGGAAGACCGAAACGCGCTGCAACGTGCCATCCAAGAGGAACAAATTCAGCCATATTACCAACCCAAGATTTGCCTAAAAAGCCGCAATGTCGTTGGCTTTGAAGCATTGGCGCGTTGGGAACATCCGCAAAAAGGGATATTATGCCCAGCTGATTTCCTCCCGCTCGTTACGGAATTCGGCTTGCATGGCGACCTTCTTATGAAGGTCGCCAAACAAGTCTTGTGCGACATGGATAAAATGCACATCGCGGGCTGCGATATCGGCCAAATGTCGATCAATGTCCCCGAGGTTACATTGGCGACGCTGTCAGGTCGCGCTGAACTGTCTGGCCTCATCGCAAAATTCCCACATTTGCGGAAAAATCTAACTTTTGAGATTACAGAAGACGTCTTTATCGCACGCGCTGGAGAAATGATTCAAAGGTCAATCGCATTTTTTAGGACCGAAGGCATTCGCGTCTCACTTGACGACTTCGGAACTGGTTTTGCGTCCTTCCAACACCTGCGCGTTTTAGAGTTTGATGAGCTCAAACTTGACACCGCCTTTGTTGGCGGACTTGGCATCGACCCTGCCGCCGATATTTTAGTGAAAGGTTTTTTGGCGATCGGCAAAGGGTTAGGTGTCCAAATCGTGGCCGAAGGTGTTGAAACGCAAAGCCAAGTGGACTTGCTTTCTCAAATGGGATGTGAAGTTGTGCAGGGCCACTTCTTTGGCGCGGAGATGACCGCCACGCAAGCTATTGATTTACTTCATAAAACTCCAGAATTTCCAATGACATCCACAAAAGGCGCCGTTAGCCGCGCTGCATCCTGACCGCCTCTTGCCGCGCCAAACGAATAAGGTGGGCAACGAATGGTCGCTGCGTATCCTCAACGCGGGTGGCGGCATAAAGTCGTCGCGTTTTCCCGCCTTGCGTAAGTGGGCGCGTGACATAGTCCGCACTATATCTGACTTGCTGGACTACCCAATCTGGCAAAACAGCAACCCCGCGATTTGACGCCACCAGTAACAAGATCACCGCGGTTAATTCGACTTGTCTGACGGCCGCGGGTTCCACCTTTGCGGGCGTCAATAATTGGGTAAAAACATCCAATCGCGCACGATCAACAGGATAGGTGATCAAGGTTTGATCACGAAAGTCCTCCGCTTCAATCACCTCCTTTGCGGCCAAGGGATTGTTCGAAGAGGCCACAAAAACAGGCTCATAATCAAAAATTGGTGTGAAATCCGTCTCCGCCAGATCTTCGGGATCGGATGAGACCACCAAGTCGACTTCCTCCCGCCGCAGCGCAGGCAGTGCGTCAAATGCCAGTCCTGGTCGAATGTCGACATCAACATCTGGCCACGCCTTACGAAACTGCTCCAGCACAGGAAAAAGCCATTCAAAACAAGCATGGCACTCGATGGCAATATGCATCCGCCCAGCGCGTCCTTTGACCAAGCCTGCGAATTCAGCCTCCAAAGATTCCATTTGGGGCAAGATAGTCTCAGCCGCCGCCAAAAGCTTGAGGCCTGCCGCCGAAAGGCGAAGCGGCTTCGACCTGCGGGCAAACAATGCAACCCCAGCCTGATCCTCAATGCCCTTAATCTGATGGCTTAGCGCCGATTGCGTCATGCTCAATACATCCGCAGCCCGTGCCAAACCGCCCGTTTCATGTATCGCCTTAATCGTACGCAAGTGCCGGAACTCGATCCGCATTATGAATGATCCTCATAATAAAACTGAATTTTATGAATTTGTTTCACGAACGCCGATGTGAGACAAGATGGAAACGCCAATTAAAGGACTGCGATTATGACCCGCCCAGCACTCTCTTTCGAATTTTTCCCTCCAAAAGATTTGCCAGGATCATTCCGCCTTTGGGATGCCGTCCAAAACTTGGCACCGCTCAATCCTGACTTTGTTTCCGTGACATACGGCGCGGGCGGCACAACACGCAAATTGACACATGAGGCTGTCACGACATTGACCGCCCAGTCAGGATTGCGGGTCGCTGGCCACCTCACATGCGTCGACGCATCACGCGAAGAGACCCTGAAAATCGCAAATGAATACGCCGCCGTGGGCGTAAAAGACATCGTCGCCCTGCGTGGAGATGCCCCAAAAGGCAGCGCTGGCTTTGCACCGAAACCCAATGGTTTCCAAAACTCGATTGAACTTATCTCCGCCCTCTCGGACACTGGCAACTTCAACATTCGCGTTGGGGCTTATCCAGAGAAACACCCAGAAGCCACCAGCCAAGCCGCTGATATCGCATACTTAAAGCGTAAATTTGACGCTGGTGCGACGGGCGCAATCACGCAGTTCTTCTTTGAAGCCGACACCTATTTCCGCTTCCGCGATGCTTGTGCCGCGGCGGGGATTACCGCGCCGATCATTCCAGGAATCTTACCAATAGAAAACTGGGACGGTGTGCAGCGGTTTGCTGCGCAGTGTGGCACCCATATCCCGCAGGTCATCGCTGATGGCTTCCGCAACGCAATGCGGGACGGCACCGAGACCCTTCTGGCGACGGCGCTTGCTGCTGAACTTTGTGATGATTTGTTGCAAGGCGGTGTCGAGCACCTGCACTTTTACACGCTCAACCGCGGCACCATGACCCGCAATGTCTTGCACGCACTTGGGTACACAGCTGAGCGTGCCTTGCAGAACGTGGCCTAACGACCAGCTCTCAGCCGCGCCAACTCGCGTTTAGTGAGAACCACCGTTGGGTGTAAACTTTCGGTCGCGCTACCAAGAATAATTCTCTTGCGGCGCGACCAGAACAATTTCCCCCAGCCGCGCCACGACCCTGCTGAAGGGGTTGTCACATCTTGGGGAAATCTCGCGGTCCAACCGTCAGGCAAACTAAGACCGCAACTTTCCAATCGCTCGAGCATCCAAACCAAGGGAATATTTCCCAAGTGGCACGCCTGCGGGAAATGCCCCAATTGGCCGCCAATATCTGCATGACAGCCGCGAAACCAGACTTGTTCCATATGCCCTTCCCAATCGGCTGGCGCATACCACATGACGGGCGCATAGGCCTCGCGGGTTTCATCGATTGCTAACGCATGAAATCCGTTCAACACCTACGCCCCAAGCCTATGGTTATGAAACGCGTGTTGCGCGGGTACCCAGCGCCAAACAATCGGCACGCGCAGCCCTAAGGCCTTTACCGTATCCCAAA
>Ga0102887_1001281_pt1 | contig 11412 bp, 7 predicted proteins | sample Colrivmet1550B02_FD_84504 | JGI IMG/M metagenome (GOLD analysis project Ga0102887, IMG submission 84504) | Estuarine microbial communities from the Columbia River estuary - metaG 1550B-02 | ecosystem: Environmental > Aquatic > Marine > Intertidal zone > Estuary | place: USA: Columbia River...
AGTCGGGGCTTTTTTTATGTGTCCTTTTTACCGTTATTTCAAAGAATTATTTCAAAAAACTTCACCGAAATATTCGGCTATGACTACTGATTTTGACTGAAGTAAACTCCTTTTTAAAATTCGTTTTCTCATTCTAATTTGTTGGTACAAGAAAAAACTCTAAATTCATCCGCTCCTATCTGAATATAGATTGTTTAATTTTTAAATACCTTAAAATGAAAAAACTATTACTCTTTGGATGTTTAATTTTTATCGGCTTGGGTGCTTATGCACAAGACACGATTTCAACTGTTCCAACGTTCATAAACAACAATGGTCAAAGTGGTGTTTCTTTCGAAATAGAGGCTACTGCTGCGATTAAAGTTATTGGAATTGCCAACTATTTTAACAGTGGGGTCACCTCTACAACTATCTGGATTCGAACGGGTGGTCTTGGTATTACTTCTGGACCGCTGTCTGTCACAGCAGCAAATGGATGGAGTCAGCATCAAATTAGTGCGACCGTTGCCGGCAATGGATCTTCACCCGTTTATGTTCAAAACTTAACTCCCATTTTGATTCCAGCAAATGGTAAAGTCGGTATTGTAATTCAAGGAGGATTAAGTTATTATACCGTTCCTTCAACGGCTCCAACCACCTTTACAAATGGTGTGGCAACTTTAAATGCTGGAGGTGCTTTAACTGGTTTTGGAGGAACAGTTCCTAGCTTAGGATTTAATCCAAGAGGGTTTTTAGGAAGCATTGTTTTCGAAGAAGACTTATTAGGGAATTGTACTGATCCATTTACAAATGTCACTACGGACAGCATCCTTGCGACAACGGCACAAATCAATTGGACACCTGGGGCTGGAAATAATTCATTTTGGGTTGAATATGGGCTAGCAGGTTTTACACCTGGAAGTGGAACTAAAATAACAGGTTCTTACCCTGGTGCTCAGCCACCCGTTAATTTAACGGGTCTTTCAGTTAATACGGATTACGACTATTATATTGGTGAAATATGTAATTCTGGTGCTGACTCAATTTATTCAGCAAGTCCAAACAAATTTAAAACAACGAAGCTCTGTGCACCTGCAACAAACTTAGCTGCCACTAATATTTTTGCTACTTCTGCTGACATCTCTTGGAGTCATGCAGGTGGTGCAAATAGCTTTACTATCTATTATGGTGCTGGACTTAGTCAAACTGCTACAAGTTCGCCCTACACTTTAACAGGCCTTACCTCTAACACAGCTTACGACATTTATGTTGTTGCCGATTGTGGAACGACAAATGGTATAAGTGATTCTATTGGACCAGCTTCATTCTTTACACCTTGTACTATCACTACCGCTCCATTCATCGAGAATTTTGATGGAACAACATGGATTGCTAGTGGAAACAACAATGCCAACTCTATTGACCAATGCTGGTCCTCATCTCCGGCAACTTCTTCTACAACAGTTTTTAAATGGATTCCAAGAAGTACTGCACCAACAAGTGGTAACGGACCTTTGGTTGATAAAACTGGTGGAAACTTCATGTATTGTGAAGCTTCTGGTAGTGCCTCTGGAAATGTGGCAGAGTTAATATCTCCACAAATTGACGCGAGTGGCTTAACAACTCCGGGACTTTATTTTGAACAACACAGATTCTCGAATGCAACTATTGCAGATATGCAAGTACAAGTATCAAATGACTTTGGTACAACATGGGATACAGTTTATACAGTAGCTGGAGACATTCAAACGAGTAACAGTGCGCCATGGCTTTTGGAGTTCGTAAATCTTGCGGCTTATACGGGTGACACCATCATGGTGAAATTTGTTCAAATAGGTAATGGATGTTGTGGTGATGCTGCAATCGACAAAGTAGAAATAAAAGAGGCACCTACTTGCCCTTGGCCAACCAGTGTAACGGTTCCTTCTACGACTTCATCATCTGCAATCGTAAATTGGACAGATCCTTCTGGAACTTCGTGGGATTTAGAATGGGGACCTGTAGGTTTCACACAAGGAACGGGTAATGTTAAAACGACTTCTTCAAACCCAGATACAATAACGGGTCTTGGGTCAGATACAGAATACGAAGTGTATGTGAGAGCGAACTGTGTAACTGGCGGAAACGGATTCAGTATTTGGATTGGGCCAATACCGTTCAGAACAAAATGTGCGCCTTTCACTGCGCCATACTTTAACGACTTCAGCACAGATATCGCAAATACACTTCCGAATTGTTGGTCTCAAATTAAAACATACGGTACTGGTAATTTTCAAACGCAAATAGAGACAGAAGCTTTTGGGAATCCTTATTCTACACCTAATCATTTAGGAATATACAACTGGGCAAACTTCACAGCAACAGATGTTCTTGCTGCCGTTTCTCCATCTTTTTCAGATTTAACTGCTGGTGACAAGCGCGTTAATTTCTTTGCAAAAACGACTTGGGCAGGAAACAATCTATTGATTGGTACTACGTCTGACGGTGTTACAGTAAATTATATCGATACAATTCCATTCCCAACAGCAAATTCTTATCAGCAATATTTTGTTGATCTCAATTCAGCAAACGGTTACAATGGTATTGACAACCAAGTTGTGTTTGCGTTTGACTTGAGTAACACAACTAATACTTTCGATTGGATCTATATTGATGATTTCACTTACGAGCAAATTCCTGCTTGTAATCCTCCAACGATAACATCCTTAGGTGCCGTTCCTGGCATTACAACGGCAACAGTTTTCTGGGGAAGCGGCTCTCAAGGAGATGCTACCCAAGTACAATGGGGAACACCTAACTTTATGCAAGGAACTGGTGCACTTGTGGGCAGTACTACTGTAAACGGAACAGTTGACACAACAGTGGCCACTGGATTGACAGGGAACACACAATACGAGTTCTGGGTACGAGACAGTTGTAATGCATCTGGCTTTAGTCCTTGGATTGGACCATATACTTTCTACACACTTTGTTCGCCATTAAGTGCTCCTTTTGCAGAAAACTTTGATGGAAGCACCTGGTTTGCTAGTGGAAATAATACAGGAAACACAATAAACAATTGCTGGTCCTCTAGCCCTGATGTATCATTAGGAAACGAACCCTTTAAATGGATTCCAAGAAGTACTGGACCAACAAGTGGAAACGGACCATTGAATGACAATACAGGGTTAAACTTCATGTATTGCGAGGCTTCAGGAAGTACGTCAGGTGATATCGCTTATTTGACAACACCATTAATTGATGTTTCATCATTAACTGCTCCTGCATTGTATTTTGATCAACATAGATTCAGTGCAACAATCGCTGATTTAGATGTAGAGGTATCCAATGACTTCGGTGCAACTTGGACAAACGTTTATACTATAACGGGTCAAGTACAAACGAGCTCAAGTGCTCCTTGGTCATCTGAATTTGTAAATCTTCCAATTTTTGTTGGGGATACAATTTCTGTAAGATTTGTTCAAACTGGAAACGGATGTTGTGGTGATGCTGCAATTGACAATGTGGAAATTAAAGAAGCGCCAACGTGCCCAGATCCAGGCAATTTATCAGCGGTTTCTGTTTCAGATACAGCTGCAACGTTTACATGGTTAGGTTCTTTAACATCTGTTTACAATGAAGTTTGGTGGGGACCTGTTGGGTTCTTCCAAGGTACAGGTACAACAGGTGGAACTAAAATGACAACTACTACCGATAGCTTAACTGTTGACACCTTAATGGATGGAAGCTGCTATGACTATTACGTAAGAAGTGTTTGTGGACCTGGCGATACAACTATCTGGGTTGGACCTTATACATTCTGTACGCTTTGTAAGACCTTTACAGCTCCTTTCTTCGAAGACTTTGACGGTCCATCTTGGACGGCAAGCGGAACAAATGCTGGTAATCAACTAAATCAGTGCTGGTCTTCTTCACCAGATGTATCACAAGCTGCAGAACCATTCAAATGGATCCCAAGAAGTACCGGACCAACAAGTGGTAATGGGCCTCTGACAGATAATACCGGTGGCAACTTCATGTATTGTGAAGCTTCCGGTAGTTCACCTGGAGATATTGCTTACTTAAGTTTACCTCCTATTGATTTATCTTCATTAAGCAATGCGGGAATGTATTTCGATCAACACAGAAATGCAAACAATGGTAGCATTGCTGATATGAGCGTTGAAATTTCAACCAATAATGGCAGTACTTGGGATACACTCTACACAGTTACAGGTCAAATACAGACTACATCTGGTGCCCCTTGGGTAACTCAGTTTATTGATTTGAATACATACACCTCGAATACCGTTTTAATACGGTTTATTCAAGATGGTAACGGATGTTGTGGTGACGCTGCAATTGATAATATTATTATCAATTCTGTAGTGGCAGAAGACTTGGAAATATTAGCTGGTTCATTTGACAGACAAGATCCTTGTTTAACAACAAATGACACGCTTAAGGTTTCTTTCAGAAACAACTTAGGAAGCACTGTGAATTTTGCGACAGATCCTTTAACGGTTAATTACGATGTTTCTGGTCCTATCAATACAGTGGGAACTATTACTGTCAATAGTGGAACACTAGCATTGGGTGACACTCTGGAAGTAATGGCAACAAACATTGATTTGTCAGCACCAGGAATGTACATGTTCGATGCATATTTAGATTCGAATGCGTTTAACTTAGATCCGTTCAATGATACATTATTAGGAGCGGCTTCTATAGATGTAAAGGCACCTTTAGATGCAAAACCTGATACAGTTACTTTTATTAATAACACAACGGATACGGTTAACATAGAAGCAACATTGCTATTTGGAGCAAGCACTTTCTTCATCACAGAAATATGTCACTTCAGAGGATCTACGAATGGAGCTCCAACAGGAGGATGGCCTTCGTATCTAACGGCAGATGATTATATTGAAATTACTGGCCCTCCTGGAGCTGATTTAGGTGGAATTACGTTTGAACAATGGAGCACTACTTCATTGAACGGAACCATAACTTTCCCAAGTGGAACTTTTTTAAGTCCAAATGGAACGGCAATTATTATGACAGGACAAACGGCCTCTGCTTCACAACCTGCTAACTTCCTTTACGATGGTAGAGGTACTGGAACGGTTACTTATGGTTCAGGAACTGCCGCAGGTAGAATATTGAAAGACGCACAGGGAAATATTATTGATGCCGTTGGTTACAATGCTTATACCTTCCCAGCAACAGCTGGTGTAACAGCTCAAGATTGGTCAGGCACCGCACCTACAGGAAGTGGGTCAGCAGGAAACAGATTAGAAGGTGCCGATGTTAATAGTGCAACGAACTGGGTTAATTCGGGCACATCTACCCAGAAACAAAATCCAAACGCATTGAACCAAAACGTGGTACTCCCAACTCCGCCTAGTTTAGCTGGCTTTACATGGACGCTTAATGGAAACATTATCGATACTTTAACAAGTATTACAGTTGGTCCATACACTACATCTGGCATTTACAACTATGTTGCAGAATACAATGGACAATGTGGTCTAATTACGGATACTGTAGTGGTTGTTGTAAACTTAGGAGGTTGTGTGCCACCAACTGCATTGGCAATGAGTAATGTTACCTGCAGTGATGCAGACATAAGCTGGACATCAGATGCTGGAACATTGTTATCATTTGTTCGATACGATACGACTGGCTTTAATCCTGCGACAGGCGGAGCATTGCTCATTAACCCAACAAGTCCTGCTACTTTAACTGGATTAATGCCAGGTACAACGTATGACGTTTGGGTAGCAGATAGTTGCGCTACAGGTGCAGCTGGTTCTATGATAACCTTCACTACGGCTTCTGGCCCATTGCCAACTATTGCTGTAAGTTATACGCAAACAAGCACAACGCTAAGTTCGGCTGTTGTTAGTTTTGATGCAACAGGTTCTACTGGTGTTGACACTTACACTTGGGACTTTGGTGGCGGAAGTATGGGAACAGGAGTTAATGCAACTTTCACATATGCTGCAAATGGTACCTTCCCTGTTACTTTAACTGTAACAAATGGTTGTGGGTCTGTTGATTCTACCTTTAATGTTATTGTTCAAGGCATAAGCATTGAGGAATCTGCTTTGGGACAGTCATTAAGCATCTTCCCGAATCCTAGTGATGGAAACTTCAACTTGAGCTTTACTTTAGAGTCTAGCGAAAATGTTGAACTTAGAGTATTGAACTCTGCAGGTCAGATTATTTTGAAAAACAACCTTGGCAGTATTGATAAATACGATGGTAGCATCGACTTATCAAATCAAGCTAAGGGTATGTATATTTTACAAATTGAAACTTCTAACGGCACAGTTAACCGCAGAGTGACAATTCAGTAATTTCAATAAACCATTAACAATGAAAGCCTCGATATGAATCGGGGCTTTCTTTTGCTTTTTACTTTTCTGAAGAATTGAATTAACCTCCTATTATATTCACTTTATTAGCGTTTTATTTAGATGGGTCAGACAAGTATAAAATGACGAAACAAGAAAAATACGATAGAGCATATTTAAGAATGGCTGTAGAATGGGCCAAACTTTCTCATTGTAAGCGTAAACAAGTGGGTTCGTTAATTGTTAAAGACAGAATGATTATTTCTGATGGCTACAATGGAACGCCAACTGGGTTTGAAAACACCTGTGAAGATGATGAGAATTACACAAAGTGGTACGTACTGCATGCCGAAGCTAATGCAATATTAAAAGTTGCTTCTTCCAGTCATGGCTGCAAAGACGCAACTTTATACTTAACACTTTCTCCTTGCAAAGAATGTAGTAAGCTAATTCATCAAGCAGGTATAAAAAGAGTTGTTTTTATCAAGTCCTATAAGGACACATCTGGAATTGATTTCTTGTCTAAAGCTGGTGTTGAAATAACACAAATTGACAAAGTAGAGAATGCAAAAACTTAAAATATACCTTCCAATTTTCATTGGTCTTTCAATAGTATTTGGAATTTGGTTAGGCACCCAATTCAATTTCCCAAAACAATCTTTTGCTCTTCAAAACGAAGAGGTGAAAGAACAAAAATTGAGACAAATTATTGATTTCATCGACTATGAGTATGTGGATGACGTAAACACAGATAGTTTATTAGATATTACCATAACCGAGTTATTACACAAGCTAGACCCTCACAGCTCATATATAAGTGTAAACGATGTACAAAGTAGCAGCGAGAGTTTACAAGGTAGTTTTGAAGGAATTGGAATAGAGTTTACTACTGTAAGAGATTCATTAACAGTGTTACGCGTAATAGCGAATGGACCAAGTGACAAGGCAGGTCTTAAGGCTGGAGATCGAATTCTAGCAGTGGATAAAGACACAATTGCTGGTATTCCGATGATGAATAGTCAATACATAAAATTATTAAAAGGACCCGCAGGAAGTAACGTTGACGTTGATGTTTATAGAGCTACAAATCATTCTACCAACGAATTCACAATTAAACGAGGAACGATTGCCCTGCCGAGTGTGGATCTTGCTTTTATGTTAAACGACAGTGTGGCAATGATTAAAGTAAATCGCTTTGCCGAGCCCACAACAGATGAGTTTGATGAAGCTTTAGAGGATGTGATTGCAAAAGGAGCAACTAAATTGATTCTTGATTTACGAGACAATCCAGGTGGTTTACTCTATGCAGCCAATAAAATGGCAGATCAGTTTTTACAAAAAAATGAACTCATTGTTTACACGATGAACCGTCAAAACTTGAGAGACGATTCTAAAGCCACTAAAAAAGGACGCTTTCAAAACGGAGACCTTGTAGTTCTGATTAATGAGAATTCAGCTTCAGCATCAGAAATTGTCGCAGGTGCATTACAAGATAACGACAGAGCAACTATCGTTGGAAGGCGCTCATATGGCAAAGGCTTGGTGCAGGAAGAAATAGAACTCAAAGATGGCTCTCGTATCCGTTTGACGACTTCACGCTATTACACACCGACTGGGCGCAGTATTCAACGCCCATACAATTCAGATTACAGTGCTTACAGAAGTGAATCTATGGAACGTTACCACAATGGTGAATTGTTTAATGCGGATAGTATAAAAGTAGATACTGTTCAGGATTTTAAAACGCCAAAAGGCAAGTTAGTCTATGGAGGTGGCGGAATTGTGCCAGATGTGTTTGTTCCAGTAGACACAGGAAATTACACTTTATACAAATACTTCAGCTTTGGTGCGCTAGACAACTATTGCTTCACATACATTGATAACCACAGGAGCGAATTTTCTGATTTAAACATAGATGAGTTCATTTTAACTTTTGACATAAATGATGAAATTTTTGACTCATTTGTTGAACAACGAAACCTAGCACCAGGTTCTACTCTGCAATTAGAGAATGAAAAAGAAAGTCTCAAGCTTAAAATGAAGGCTTTCTTCGCGCGTAACTTATTTGGTGCTTCAGCCTATTTCCGGACCTTAGCAAAAGAAGACCCTATGGTCATCAAATCTATTGAAGTTTTTAAATAAAGCATAAAAAAACCCTTGCACAAGCAAGGGTTTTTAATATCTATAAAGAGATCTTCTTAACCTAAAGAAACTCTTTTAAATCCTGTTACAGAAACGTCTCCGTAAGTACTTACATAAGCAGCAACAGATTTCTTTTCGTCCTTAATGAAGTTTTGGTCTAACAAACACTGCTCTTGATCAAGTGTAGTATTATCAGAAACAAATCTTTCCATTTTACCTGGAAGAATTTTATCCCAGATTTTTTCTGGCTTTCCTTCTGCGGCCAATTCAGCCTTAGCAGCCTCTTCAGCTTTAGCTAATACTTCGTCAGTCAATTGCGCTTTAGAAATGTACTGAGGCACATTTTTTAAAGTCTTGCCCAATCTTCCTAATTCAATATTGTCTTTTTCTATAGCAGCAATTCTTGCTTCAGTTTCAGATTCTACATAAGCAGAATCAAAATCTTTTGAAGAAAGTGTCGTAGCACCCATAGACGCAACTTGCATTGCTAAATCTTTTGCAAGCTCTGCAGCGTTGTCCACAACAGCAGAAAGGCCGACAATCGCACCAATTTTGCCAATGTGAGCATAAGAACCCACAAATGCAGCTTCTATTCTTTCGAAACCTGTAATTTCAAGTTTCTCTCCAATTACACCAGTTTGCTCAATTAATTTTTCTTCAACAGTCATACCGCCAAAGTCTGCTTTTAAGAATTCCTCTTTAGAGTTGCAGTTTATAGCAATATTTACAAATTCTGTAGCCAATGCTTTAAAGCTATCATTCTTTCCAACAAAATCAGTTTCACAAGCCAAAACCATTGCAACACCAACAGTTTTTGAATCATTAATCTTCACGATTGCTAAACCTTCAGAAGACTCTCTATCGGCTCTTTTTGCAGCTACTTTCTGTCCTTTCTTACGAAGAACTTCAACAGCTTTGTCAAAATTGCCTTCTGCTTCTACCAATGCATTCTTGCAATCCATCATGCCCGCACCGGTCATTTTTCTTAGTTTGCCTACGTCAGCAGCTGATACTTTTACCATCTTAATAAAATTTATGGTTATTAAAAAAAGAAGGGGTAAACACAATGTTCAACCCCTTCCTGTTTACTTTACTTTTTATTGACTAAATATTATTCAGCAGAAGTCTGAGCCGCTTTCTTTGCAAGTTTTTCTTGCTTAGCAGATTCTCTTTCTGTTTTTCTATCTTCTAAACCCCCTTTTACATGGCTATCGATAACGCTTAAAATCTTATCGATAGATTTCGATGCATCATCATTTGCAGGAATAGGGAAATCTACTAAAGCAGGATCCGTATTCGTGTCGACCATTGCAAAAATTGGAATATTTAATTTTCTAGCTTCGTTTACTGCAATGTGCTCGCGGTTAATATCTACGATAAACATTGCAGCAGGAAGACGACTCATGTCAGCAATAGAACCTAAATTCTTCTCTAACTTCATTCTTTGTCTGTCAACCTGAAGACGCTCTCTTTTGGAAAGCGTTAAGAAAGTACCGTCAGCTTTCATCTTATCGATGTTAGCCATTTTCTTAATTGCTTTTCTAATTGTTACAAAGTTGGTTAACATACCACCTGGCCAGCGCTCAGTGATATAAGGCATATCCATTCCCTTTGCGTAATCTGCAACGATGTCTTTTGCTTGCTTTTTTGTTGCTACAAATAAAATCTTACGACCCTGAGATGCAATTTTTGACATTGCTTCAGACGCTTCGACTAATTTCGCTCTAGACTTGTTAAGATCTAAGATATGGATTCCATTGCGCTCCATAAATATGTAGGGAGCCATGTTTGGATTCCATTTTCTGGTCAAGTGACCAAAATGAACTCCTGAATCAAGAAGTTCTTTAATTTCGACTTGTTTTGCCATTTTTGTCAGTTTACATTCGGTTAATATCAACAATCAAGTAATTTGGAAACCAAAGTCTTAACCGTTTAGATACTAAACTGAAATAATTATTAACGTTTAGAGAATTGGAATTTCTTACGTGCTTTCTTCTGTCCGAATTTTTTACGCTCAACCATTCTTGGGTCTCTTGTCATTAAACTGTCAGGTTTTAATGTCGCTCTGTGGTCAGGGTTTATTAAAACCATTGCTCTAGAGATTCCCAAACGAATAGCTTCTGCTTGTCCGGTAAGACCGCCACCTTCAACATTCACCTTAACATCAAAATTTCCTTTTTCTTCAAGAATAGCAAAAGGTTGTTCAACCTTAAATTGCATAATTGCAGATGGGAAATAATCTGATAAGACTTTATTGTTGATTACAATGTTGCCTTTTCCTTCTTGCACGTAAACACGGGCTACTGAAGTTTTACGTCTTCCGATAGCATGAATAACTGCCATGTCTATTTAATTTCGTTTAAATTAATTACTTTAGGTTGTTGAGCTTCGTGCTTGTGCTCAGCTCCTTCGTATACATAAAGGTTTTTGAAAAGAACGCTTCCCAATCTGTTTTTCGGCAACATGCCTTTAACAGCTTTTTCAACTACTTTTCTAGCACTCTTAGTCATCATCTCTTCAGCTGTCGCTGATTTCTGACCACCCGGAAAGCCCGTATGCCATACATACTCTTTCTCTTGCATTTTATTTCCTGATAAGGAAATCTTTTCAGCATTCAATATGATTACATTATCACCACAATCCACGTGTGGAGTATAATTCGTCTTATGCTTTCCTCTAATTAATCTGGCAACTACGGACGCCATTCGTCCTAAAGTCTGCCCTTCTGCATCCACTACCAACCACTCTTTCTGCACTGTAGCAGAATTGGCTGAAATAGTTTTGTAACTCAGTGTATTCACAACTGTATAATATTTAGCGAGTTAGTCAAAACAATAAACCCTATTTTAAAGGGGCGGCAAATGTAAAATTAATTCCCTTTAAATGCCAAATAACTAACAGATAAAAGTTTAAATCTTTTAGCTTTTTTTATATTTGGCCTCCTCAACCTTCA
>Ga0102887_1001309_pt1 | contig 11267 bp, 14 predicted proteins | sample Colrivmet1550B02_FD_84504 | JGI IMG/M metagenome (GOLD analysis project Ga0102887, IMG submission 84504) | Estuarine microbial communities from the Columbia River estuary - metaG 1550B-02 | ecosystem: Environmental > Aquatic > Marine > Intertidal zone > Estuary | place: USA: Columbia River...
AGAAAATTTATTTTGGACGGCTCAAGATGGAGGGGTTGCTAATGAAGAAGCCAAAGCCATGATGTTGTCTAGAAAACATAATGGGTGGAACTAGATAAATTTTTAGAATCTAACACTGAATTTAAATTCACCCCTATTTCAACGGTCGTTTCTGAAGTGTGTCAAGTTTTTTCGAAGGAGGTCTCATCTTAGATTCAAATTTTATTTGACGCTCAACATTCAAGGGGTCTATCTTTGTTTTCTTATGTTCTTTTATAGAATCTTTAAGACGTTTTCTCTCTTTAATCAATGCTTCGACTTCTGTTTTTTGGGCTGTTAATTTCAACTCCAATTTCACATAAATAGATTTGTAAGTATCACTTTTGAACGTGTAATAAGCGTTGCTTTCTGCAAACTGAATGCTGTCAATATTGTGTTTTCTGTAAATATATGCTTGAGGATTTTTGATGTTATTTTCCAGCAGTTGTTTGTTGACTCCTTTTGCGGAGTTGATAAGCACCACATCGTAAAGAATTTCTACCATTTGATCTTCAGAAATCAAATTAAATGGTTTTTCTACATCTAATTTTGCACAGGATATAAAAAACAAGGTACTCACTACTAAAAGGATTGTTTTCATCTGTTGAATGTTAAACGCATAGCTGCATTATTGTTTGTAAAATTCGAATTTTCATACACAAGTGTTCCATTTAGGATGGTATGTGTGACTCGAGACTTAAAGGTTGATCCTTCAAAGGGCGACCACCCACATTTGTATAGACAATTGTCTTTAGTTACTGTCCAAGGATTGTTAGGGTTGACAAGAACTAAATCGGCAAAATAGCCTTCTTTGATATAACCTCTTTTTTCAATTTGAAATAAAATTGCAGGGTTATGACACATTTTTTCTACCATTTTTTCAATCGAAATTCGACCGTTATGGTGTGCTTCCATCATGGCTACTAGTGCATGTTGTACTAAAGGTCCTCCTGAGGGTGCTTTGGTGTATTTATTAGACTTTTCTTCAAGAGTATGTGGCGCATGATCTGTTGCTATGACATCAATTTTATCATTCAAAAGAGCTTTCCATAACGCATCTCTATCTTTAACAGATTTTACGGCAGGATTCCATTTGATAAATGTGCCTTTTTTATCATAGTCTTCATCTGAAAACCACAGGTGATGTACACAAACCTCAGCGGTTATTTTTTTATCTTTGAGTGGTTTTTTATTTGAAAACAGAGCTATCTCTTTCGCTGTTGAAAGGTGAAATACATGCAAACGGGCTCCAGTTTTTTTTGCTAATTTAATTGCGCTTGATGATGAGATATAACAAGCTTCGGCGCTTCTAATTTCGGGATGACATTTAATGGGAATATTCTCACCATAGGTTTCAAGATACTTGGCTGTATTTTGTTTGATGGTGTCTTCATCTTCGCAATGAACAGAGATTAATAAGTCAGTACTTTTGAATATTTTCTCTAAAACCTCAGGATTATCAATTAACATGTTTCCTGTTGAAGATCCCAAAAAAAGTTTAAGTCCAGCGACTTTAAGCGGATCCACTTTTAGGATTTCTTCTAAGTTATCATTCGTCCCTCCAAACATAAACGAGTAGTTGGCCAAGGAAGTATTGGCCGCAATCTGAAACTTATCTTCTAATTTTTCAATTGTTGTGGCTTGCGGACTGGTATTTGGCATTTCAATAAAAGAAGTGATGCCTCCTGCAATGGCCGCTTTAGATTCTGTTTCAATCGTAGCTTTGTGTGTCAAACCAGGCTCTCTAAAATGCACTTGATCGTCAATAACTCCTGGGATGAGGTAGTTGTTTTCTGCATCAATGACCTTGATATTGGCATTTTTAACACTTATGGAGCTGGCTATTTCTTGGATATACTGATCCTCAATTAATACATCGCCATGAAAGATTGTTCCTTCGTTGACAATACGTGCATTTTTTATGAGTATAGATTTTTTATGCATTTTATGATGTTCCTAAAATTGTTTTTAATCGCATTTTGATGACTCCTAAAATAGCTTCTTTTATGATTCCTTTGTTGAGTTTGGAAACGCCATGAAGTCTGTCGGTAAAGATAATTGGGATTTCTTTGATATTAAAGTTTTTTTTGTAGGCTGTATATTTCATTTCAATCTGAAATGCATACCCAATAAACCGAATCGTATTTAAATCAATCGACTCAAGGACACTACGCTTATAGCACACAAAACCTGCTGTAGGGTCTAGGACTCTCATCCCCGTAATCAATCGTACATATAAAGAGGCGCCATAAGAAAGTAAAACTCTAGACAACGGCCAGTTTACTACGTTTACACCTTTGATATATCGTGATCCCACAGCCACATCAGCATGTTGCATTTTACAGGCTTCATATAGGGACTGAAGATCTATAGGGTTATGAGAAAAATCGGCATCCATCTCAATAATAAATTCATAATGGCGACTTAAGCACCATTTAAAGCCTTCAATATAAGCGGTTCCTAAGCCTAGTTTTCCGCTTCGTTTTAGCAAAAAAAGACGGTTGGCGTAAGAGGCTTGAAGTGCTTCTACTTTTTGAGCTGTTAAATCTGGTGAGTTATCATCGACAACTAAAACGTGAATCTGAGAATATTGAGAGAATATCGCTGTTAGGATGACTTCTATATTTTCAATTTCGTTGTAGGTTGGTATAATGACGACAGCGTCTTGCATTGAGTAGAAAATTTTAACAAAAGTAAGTTTTTTTTAGCGGACTCTTTTTATAAATTTTCTTCATAGATTTGTGTATGCTTAGAGAAGTTCTATATAACGATTGGTATACTACAATTATTGTTTCGAGTCTTACAATTATTGTAGGTGCTAAACTTTTAAATTTTAATCGGTTTAGAGATATTTTAAGACTCATTGGAAATTTTAATTATTTAAAAATTTATTTCAAAGATCATAAATTTTTGGATCTATTTGATATTGTATTGTTTTTAAATTTTTGCATCAACGGGGCGCTCATCAGTATTCTAACCTACTCACATTTTGTACAAAAGATAGATTTAAACTCAGAGATGTTTATAAAAATAGCTGTTTTATTAGGGAGCGGTGTTCTCTTGAAAATTTTGTTAGAGTTGAGTATTGGATATGTATTTGACATTAAAAAACTGTTTCATAGTTATGCGTTTCAACAAGTCAGTTTTTTAAATTTCTTGGGGGTTGTTTTACTCCCACTAAATTCTTTAGTGATTTTTGGAGCCCCCAATAATCAGACGTTATTGGTGCTTATTTTGATAATTTCTGGAGTGGTTCTCAGCATAGGATTGGTAAAATCGATTAAATTGTATCAAAAATTACTTATCAATAATTTCTTTTATTTTATTTTGTATCTTTGCACTCTCGAAATTGGGCCATACATACTATTTTGTAAGCTATTTTCGTCGGATAAAAATTAATCTTTTAGAGTCATTGATCTATGAAAGTAAAAACCATTTTGGTATCTCAACCTGAACCAAAAGTAGAAAACTCACCTTACTTCGATTTGCAAGACAGGCAAAAAGTGAAAATTGATTTTCGCCCGTTTATTCATGTGGAGGGTGTAACTGCTAAACAAGTACGTTTACAAAAAGTTGATTTTTCAAGCTATACTGCGATAATTATGACGAGCAGAAATGCGATTGATCACTTTTTTAGAGTTGCAGAAGAAATGCGTTTTAAAGTGCCTGACAGCATGAAATATTTTTGTCAATCTGAGGCGGTTGCTTTTTATTTACAAAAATATGTAGTGTACCGAAAGCGAAAGATTTATGTTGGAAAACGTAATTTTCAGGATCTTTCTCCACTCATTAAAAAATATAAAGATGAAAAGTTTTTATTACCATCGTCTGACAAACTAAAGCCGATTGTTCCAATAATGTTGGATGAAATTGGGGTTAAGTGGAAGCAGGCCGTATTTTACAATACAGTGATCAGCGATTTATCTGATTTAGCGGATGTGTATTATGACATTTTAGTGTTTTTTAGTCCGTCTGGAATTGATTCTTTATTTCACAATTTTCCTAACTTTAAACAAAACGATACGCGGATTGCTGTGTTTGGCAATACGACCGTAAAAGCTGTTGAGAATAAAGGGCTTCGTGTTGACATTTCTGCTCCAACTTCTGAAATGCCTTCAATGACAATGGCTTTAAACAAATACATTCAGAACGTAAATAAAAAGTAATTTTTTAATTTGTATAAATTTAAAAACCTGCTCAATGAGTGGGTTTTTTGTTTTTATGGCTGCCGTCATTACAATGATTTACTTATATTTACATCAAATACATAGCATCATGAACGCACTAAAACCTATTTTATTTTTATTAGCATTGAGTGTTTTCAGTTGTTCAAACGAAACATACGACGAGACCAATAATACAGACATAAACGCAATTGATCCTGATCCAGACCCTACAAATTACACTCCAACTACGCTAGGAGATTATTGGATTTATGACGTGGAAAGTACCAGTATTGACAGTCCTTTAATGAATTTTACAGGAACTGATTCTTTGTATATAGCGACTTCAACAGAAAATACTTTTACATATCAAGCAAATAATGGCATGGCAGCACTGGGTACTATGAATACTCTTTTGGTAAACGGAAGTTTATCCAAAACTACAACAACCTTAAAATACGCTGGAGCCTTAGAAATTCCAATTGATATTCCTCTTACCCAAGTACCTGAAATTAACGATTTGACTATAATAGACTTAGACGTAGCAGACGGAGAAATTCTCTCTAATTTATCAAATAGTTTTTCTGAAAGTATTGAGATTCAAGGGACGGTGCTACCCATTGAAATAAGTTATATTTTAAGCACTACTAAAGAAAGTTTCTATCCATCTACATCAGTAAATGGTATGACGTACACGAACGTGTATGTGGCTACATTAAAACTTAATTTATCGGTCAATGGCACTCTAACTATCCTAGGGTTTCCTCAAACAATCGACGTTATTCAACCTCAAGATGTTTTGACCATCCGCTATTATTATGGCGGTGATGTGGGTCTTCTTCGCTCCGAAACGACACAGGGGTTTGAACTGAGTACATCATTAATTGCATTGATACAACAATTAGGCGGAACAATTGACATTCCGACGTCAGCTAATACAACAGGGGTCGAGGAATTGAAAAGCTATAATGTTAATTAAAAATGTTCTTAACGAATTTTATTAAAATTTGTTTTGAACTTATGAAAACACTGTATAGATAAAGGCCCCATACAGAAACACCAGAAAAAAGCCTTCTATTTTTTTTATTTCATGGCGTTTGAACAGCAATGCTAAAGGAAATAAAAGTCCCGCAAACACAAGCATCCAAATAATATCTCTAGAAAGAATTTCGGTATCTTCAACCACAATTGGTTTAATAATTGCTGTTAATCCAAGTACAGATCCAATATTAAAAATATTAGAGCCTATTAAATTTCCTAGGGAGATGGCTTTTTCTTTTTTGAGTACAGCTATTACTGAAGCTGCTAATTCGGGGATACTGGTACCCACAGCAATTACGGATACCGAAATCACTGCCTCACTAACCCCTATTTTTTGAGCAATGACAATAGCACCATCAACGAGCCATTTGGCTCCAAAATACAAGGTTACACCTCCAATGATTAACCAAATTATAATTTTTAAATTAGAAATCATTGTCAAAGCATCCATAGAATCATCTTCTTCAATTCCATCTGATTTGATGAGTAAATAGGCAATAAACAACAATAAACTAATGAATAAAATCGCGCCTTCAGTAGCATCCAATTTTTTATCATTGTTTAAGAAATAATAAAAAGTAAGCGAAAAAACTATCAATGCGATCCAGTTGGTCTTATAGAAAACTTTGTCCACATATATTGTTCCTATTAGAGCTGTAATTCCAAGCACCAATCCAATATTGGCAATGTTGGAACCGATAACATTATTAATCGCAATGGATGGATATCCATTTAAAGCTGCGTTTAAGCTGACTAAAAGTTCTGGGAGTGAAGTAGCGAAAGATACTACTGTAAGCCCAATCACCATTTTAGATATATTGAATTTAAAAGAAATTGCAACAGAAGCACGTACTAGAAATTCGCCTCCTATAACCAAAAGACCAAACCCTAACAGCATCAAAACAATATCCATAATCTTTATTTTTTTTACGAAGATAAATCTAAGATATTAAATTTGCCCAAAATTAGAAGAAGAATTTCTATTTTTGAATTATGAATACAAAAGCAATTTTTAAAATCATAGCGAAGGTTAATAAGTGGATCCTTCCAAGCCTTACAAAAAAACGGGTTGATCTTAGCAAAGCAACTAAATTAGAGATGGCATTATTTGGATGGCGACTTTATGTTACCAAAAAAGCATTGGACTAGTAACTAATAGCAGCATATATAGAGTGTGGTGCTAATTTTTTTGCCCCTTCTAAAAAGTCAAGTTTAATAATGAAATTGCATTGTACAATTTGACCTCCCAAAGATTCAACCATTTTACAAACTGCTTCAGCAGTGCCTCCAGTAGCCAAGACATCATCGTGAATTAGAATTTTATCTCCTGGTTTTATAGCGTCTTCATGCATCTCTAACACATCAGAGCCATACTCTAAATCAAAGGATTGAGCCACCACTTTACGGGGTAATTTTTTAGGTTTTCTAACGGGCACAAAAGGCACTTTAAGGGATTGTGCTAATAACATTCCAAAGAAAAAGCCACGCGCCTCTACAGCGACTACTTTATCAATTTTTTTATTTTTAAGTTCCGACAATAGTGATTCAAGACAACGGCTAACTCCTTCTGGGCTTTTGAGCAAAGAGGTAATATCTTTAAATATGATTCCTTTTTTTGGAAAATCAGAAACATCAGTGATATACGATTTTAAAGTATTTGTGCTTGTGGTCATTATTTTGGTTCGTTTCTTAAATTTTGCTCCCAGGTCCATGAGGACTGAATCATCTCTTGTAATCCACGCGTAGCTTCCCAATTCAAAACTTGTTTGGCTAAGGTTGTGGATGCAAACATTTCGGGTACATCACCAGGCCTCCTGTTCGTAATTTCATAGTTTAAAGGGATTCCACTTACTGCTTCAAAAGTTTTGATTATTTCGAGTACGGAAAAACCTTTCCCAGTCCCGAGATTAAAAACTTCCAAGGGTTTTGTAGTTGTGGGACCTAAAAGCCTTTGGAGTGCTTTCAAATGAGCTTCTGCTAAATCAACCACATGGATGTAATCTCTAATAGGTGTTCCATCTTTTGTTGGGTAATCGTTTCCAAATACCATTAATTTTTCTCTAATACCTGCTGCTGTTTGTGTGATGTAAGGCATTAAATTGTTTGGGATTCCTGTGGGTAACTCCCCAATTTGGCCTGATTCATGTGCACCAATAGGATTAAAATAACGTAATGAAATAACAGACGTTTCAGTTTGTGAATTTGTAAAATCTTCTAAAATTTCTTCCGCAATTTTTTTGGAATTTCCATAAGGTGAAAATGAACGTTGGGTTGTTGTATCTTCAGTAATTGGCACTGTGGAAGGGTTTCCGTATACAGTTGCCGAGGACGAGAAAACAAAATGATTGATGCCGTGTTCTTCTTGGGCTTTTAGAGTGTTAATTAATGAAAAAAGATTGTTTTGATAATACATTAAAGGGTTTTGAATGGACTCCGCAACGGCTTTGTGAGCAGCAAAATGAATGACTGCCTTTGCATCATTATGGGTCTTAAAAACGGATTGAGTCGCTTCAAAAGATTTCAGGTCGACTTGTTCAAAATGGGGTCTAACACCGGTGATTTTTTGAATTCGATCTAAAATTTGTGCATTTGAATTTGACAAATCGTCAATAATGACTACTTCATAATTATGGTTAATCATTGTGATCACTGTATGAGATCCAATGTAGCCACAACCACCTGTAATAATAATTTTTCCGATCATTGGTGTTGAATAAGTTTCAAAGATAGTTAATTGGTTTTGAATTTTGAGTAAAATGTCAATACGGGTGAAGTTGTGGGTAAAATTTTTCTATTTTAATTAATAGAGATTAGAAATATGTTAATCCACTTTTTCTTGGTTCTCAATATTCTGCTGTAAAAATTTATTTTCGGACTTTAATTTAATATTTTCTTCAATTTGTTCATAGAGCATATCTTTAACATCTTTTCCGTAATTAGAACTTGGCTCATTAATAATATTAGTGTCTGATAAAAGCATATCTCCTTCATCAAACAGTAGCCATTTTACGTTTAAATCTCTATAATTATCTAAAATAATAGCTAGTTTGTCTGTCCCAAAAGACTTTCCAGAGTCTAAAAATCCATTGGAAAAGCCGCAAGTTTTATTAAACCAAGTTGGCTTTATTCTCTTGTATTCGAGATATTGTAATATTTTTTCTTTATGTGTCATTAAATAATTAGATAATTATTTTGTATATTAGATATTTATATGATGTTTATGATAGTAATGTGTTAGTAAAGTAAAAGAAAAAAGCGAAATAAAAAAATAGATGTTTCTATGATTAATAAAACAGCAAAAGAATCTATAAAGAAGATTATCGGACATCGATATGCTCCCATTATTCAAAAGGAATTAATTAGTAGAAACGAATTTAATAAAAGTGGTGACCCTTACTCAACAAGACACATCACTAATGTAATGAACGGAGAAAAACATGAAATTATTGAAGCGGCTATTTACAGAGTCGTCGAAAATCGTTTAGAAACCCAAAAAAAAAGAGACAACTTGATCAATAAAAAAACAACAGAAACAGCAACAGACTCTTAACTTTTACTTAATAATTCGATGGTTAACAATCAAAAAATTACAAATTTCAATTCTTATCTAAAACTCGTTGAATTTTTGTCGAATAACCCCTTAATTAAATTGTTGAAATATTTGAAATCAAAGTTCATTTTTTTAATTTAAACTTAGAATATATACTAAATATAACAAAACCACCCAAAAAACTAAAACATGAAATTACTCTATTGTACTGTTCTACTCTTAGGCTACGGATATATAGCTAAAATTTTTTATGACGACAAAAAAAAGGTAATACCTATTATAGGAGTTACTATGATGATTGTAATTATTATTTTAATGGTAATAATATACAAAAAGGGTTATTAGAAACCATTATTGTTATCAAATTCTTAAATGTAAATAATCAGGAAGATTAATTGCATTTGGCGTTGTATATTCAACATCAGAGTCTACAACACCAACTTGACTGGGTAGCGTATAAGGTTTACTACTGTGCCCATTAACACTCCAGAAATAAGAATGTTCTACACTGTAGTTGTTTGGGAAATTAATTTGAAAGTGAAAAGTGATATTAGTCTTAAGACACATACTGGTACAGTTCCATCAGAAGTATGTTTTTAAAAAGGCTTCTATTTATATGAAAGTTGAGCTTTTAAAATTTAAAACTCTTACACAAAAAGTTAGATTTCTAATTAACACTTGGGCAATTACAATCATACTTTTCTCTTTTGCATCCAAAATTAAGTCCTAAAGTAATTTGGTGAAAACCTCCGTTGTTGAACACCACAGAGTTTGACTGATACGAGTACGTATAAGCTAGCATGAAATTGTTGTACTCAGCTCCTACTATAGGCGTGATGTATTGGAGTTTTTGACTGCTTATTCCAGAGCCATCAGTGAATTCAGCTCCATCAAAACTTCTTCGATAAGAAATACCTGCAAAGGCATTTCCAAAATCTAGATCTAGATACGTTTTAAAATTTAGATCAATAAAGGATTCTTTAGTTGCGTCTTTATAGGCATACATAAAAGAAGGCTCATAACTCCAATCACTCCCTAATTTAGAAAACACATTACCTGCAGAGAACAAATAAGTTCTTAGGTTATCATAAACAACGCCTTGTTCATTGATGTTTATCCCTTCATTTTTCAGAACATTTTTTACAGTTGCGTGAGCATAAAAATCAATAAAATGGTAAGAAAATCCAAAGTCTACATTAAAGTCTGACGAACTTTGTTCAATCCCTGCGATAATAGGGTCAAATTCTAAAAATGCAGTTTCGTCTAATTTATACTGTATCATTCCTGCGCTTAAACCAAATGAGAGCATATTTAAATCAATTGTATTCCTTGAAAACATAAGATGGTGTGCGTAAGTTAAATAGGCCCCTGATTGTGAGTGGTATCCGTTTTTATCATTAAAAAAAATCGCCCCTATTCCAGATGATGTTTCTCCTATTCGACCGTTGACACTCATTGTCTGTAAACTAGGAGCATCTTCATCTCCAAACCATTGTTGACGCCCCGTTATTCTTAATTTATTACAGTTAGAAATACCTGCCATAGAGGGGTGTAAAAGATAATAGTTATCGGTTAAATAATCCGAGTATATTGGCAAGCCTTCTTGAGAATTAATAGTCTGTGTTACTAAAGCCAAAATTGCTACAAACACAAGTTTTTTAAATGAAATCATAAATTATCTTTTAAGCTGAATTTAATAACGTAACGAGAAATGTGATCTAAATTGAGCTTCTACGCCGTTACTGTTTAGATAGTTTGCAACGAACCAATAATCGCTTCCTGGTAATCGCTGTCCATTAAAGGTTCCATTCCATGCATTTTGACTCGGCCTAAAATCCAATAATAGTTTACCAAAACGATCGTAAACTCGAATTCTAGCTAAAGGATTATCCTTTAAACATTTGATGTTCCAAGTATCATTAAAGCCATCGCCATTTGGTGTAAAGAATTTTGGATATTCCAAAATCGAAACCGTTGTTTCTGACTCTGTGTTACACGTATCTATAGCGTCCCTTACAACGACTGTATGCTCATCACACCCAGTCACATATTCGAAAACAGAGCTAAACTGCCAAAGTCCGTTATCTAGCTGATATTCATAAGAACCACTTCCGCCAGATACTGTGACTGAAATAACTTGATTTGTATCAAATTCTTCTGATAAGTTAATAGCACTAATCGTTAAAACATTCACAGGGATGATGACCACTATCATTGTAGTTGGGTCTGCACATTCGTCTGCGCTGGGTGTAAACGTATAAGTCGTCGTTGTTGTGTTGTCCAATGCTGGACTCCAAGTTCCTGATACTCCATTGTTAGAAGTAGTTGGCAGTGGTGCTAAAACATCCCCATTACAAATATCTGCAACGGCTGTGAATAGTGGATTTACTTGATCGTCTACTGTGATGGTGAGTGTTGCTGGATTAGCACATTCCCCTAAATCAGGTGTAAAGGTATAAGTGGTTGTTGTTGTATTGTCAAGCGCTGGTGTCCAA
>Ga0102887_1001313_pt1 | contig 11242 bp, 8 predicted proteins | sample Colrivmet1550B02_FD_84504 | JGI IMG/M metagenome (GOLD analysis project Ga0102887, IMG submission 84504) | Estuarine microbial communities from the Columbia River estuary - metaG 1550B-02 | ecosystem: Environmental > Aquatic > Marine > Intertidal zone > Estuary | place: USA: Columbia River...
CTATAGATACTGTGAAATTTGCTGCGGCTTATGGAACGTGGATTAAACAACAACGTGCTAAAGAGAATTACTGTGTGGTTGTTGGAAGAGACGCCCGAATTTCGGGAAGTATGGTTCAAAATTTAGTTATGAATACACTGATTGGTTTGGGTATTGATGTTATTGATTTAGATTTATCAACCACACCAACAGTAGAAATTGCTGTACCCTTAGAAAAAGCCGATGGAGGTATTATCTTAACTGCCAGTCATAATCCAAAACAATGGAATGCTTTAAAGCTTTTAGATCAGAATGGTGAATTTTTAAATGCAGAGCATAGCCAATGTGTTTTAGATATTGCTGAAGCCGATGCCATGGAGTTCGCTGATGTTGATGACTTAGGAATCATTACTGAAAATCAAGCTTATGTTGACATTCATATCGATGAAGTCCTGGACTTAGAATTTGTGAATGTAAAAGCCATTTCTGATTGTAAATTTAAAGTGGTGGTAGATGCAGTGAATTCTACTGGAGGAATTGCGATTCCGCTACTATTGGAACGTTTAGGAGTTGAAGCAGTTAAAATACATTGCGAGCCTAACGGACAATTTCCTCACAACCCAGAACCACTAAAACAACATTTAACCGATTTATCTGAAAAGGTGGTTTCCTCTAATGCCGATTTTGGAATTGCTGTTGATCCAGATGTGGATCGTTTGGCATTCATGGACGAAAAAGGAATTATGTTTGGAGAAGAATATACGTTAGTTGCTTGTGCCGATTATATATTAAGTCAACGTCCAGGAAATACAGTGAGTAACCTCAGTTCTACACGGGCATTAAGAGATGTTACTGAAAAATATGGAGGAACTTATACAGCCAGTGCCGTTGGTGAAGTGAATGTGGTCAATACTATGAAAGCAACCCAAGCCGTCATTGGTGGAGAGGGCAACGGAGGTATCATCTTTCCGGAGTCCCATTATGGACGTGATGCCTTGGTAGGAGTTGCTCTCTTTTTAAGCTTATTAGCGGAACGTAAAATAGCCGTGAGTACCTTGAGAGATAGCTATCCTTCTTATTTTATGAGTAAAAAGAAAATCGACTTAAATCCATCCATAGATGTGGATGCTATTTTAGAAGCTATGGAAGCCAAGTATGCGCATGAACAAATTTCTACTATTGATGGAGTTAAAATTGATTTCCTAACAAAATGGGTGCACTTAAGAAAAAGTAATACTGAGCCGATTATCCGTATATATACAGAAGCCCCTTCACAGGACAAAGCAGATGTTTTAGCAGATAAAATTATTGAGGAAATAAAAAATATAGCAGGGATTTAAGACTCGCGATGTTTCCAACGTTTGTGTGTCCAGAGGTAATATTCGGGCGCTTCGTGGATTTGTTTTTCAACAAGTTTTAGGAATTTATCAGTGATTTCATAGTCCTTATAATCTGTTGGGTTTTCAGCAAGGGTTTGAAAGGTTGCTTCGTAATACCCTCTCTTTTTGCGTTCTACAGCAAAAAATACGATAGGCATATCTAATTTTTTAGCTAACATTTCGGCACCTGTATGTACAGGAACTTTAATCCCCATAAATTCATTCCAGTGGTAGGCTTTATTTTTCTTAGGAGATTGATCTGAAGCAAATCCGTTCATGGACAGAATGCCATTTTTCTTAGCTTCTTCTAAAACTTTAAATGTTTCTTTGGTAGTAATTAAATAACTATTGTAACGGGCTCTAATGGACTTAATCAAGCGATCGAAATACTTATTTTGAAGTCGTTTGTAGATGCCATAGCCGCGATGACTCGTATAGGTTTGAAGGATAAAAATCCATTCCCAACTACCATAATGCGCGCACATCAGAACGATGCTTTTCTTCTGTTTTTCAAAATCCTTAATAATATCTAAATTTTTAAAGGTATAACGCGCCTTCATAGATTTTAGAGAAATATTCATAGATTTGATAGATTCTAAAATCATATCACAAAAATGATGAAAGAATTTTTTAGTAATTGTTTTAATTTCTAAATCAGACTTTTCTGGAAACACAAGTCTAAGATTATCTTGAACGGTTTGTTTTCTGTATCTAAAAATATGGTACATCAAAATATACAAAAGGTCAGAAACAGCGTATAACAATCGAAATGGAAGAATGGAAACAAACCACAAAATAGGGTAAATTAAAATGTACGCTAGTAATTGCATTTAAAAAGATTAAATTTACAGTCGCAAATATATAGTTTATTTAATATATCCCTATGAACATTAGTATTTATACCCTGATTATTATAGCTCTCAATGCACTTTGCTCTTTTAAAGGCTTTAAGGATCGCTCCTTTTTTGAAACGTATAAATTTAATGTAGGAGGTGTCAAACGCGGAGAACAACTTCGTATGTTGGTCTCAGGGTTTCTACATGTTGACCTGCAACATCTGTTATTCAATATGATTACACTTTATTTCTTTTCAGATCATGTGATTTATAGTGTAGGACCGTTTTATTTCTTTTTAATTTATTTTGGAAGTTTGATTTTTGGGAATTTATTATCTTACTATTTCCATAAAAATGAATCCTATTATTCTGCAGTAGGAGCTAGTGGTGCTGTGACAGGTATATTATATGCCGCTATTTTATTATACCCAAGCATGGAATTATATTTATATTTCATTCCCATTCCAATCCCGTCTTATATTGTAGGGGTCGGTTATATGATGTATTCCATTTATGGGATGAAATCAAGAGTTGGAAATATTGGGCATGATGCCCATTTTGGAGGTGCCATTGGGGGATATGTACTTACATTGCTGATTGCCCCCCAAGTTTTAGAGACGCATTTATGGATGGTGATCCTTCTTGCAATTCCAATTGTCATCTTGTTTTTGATGCATAAAAACAATAAAATTTAGAGGAATCTAATTTTTAATTACTCTAACAAACTCTTAATTTTCGCTTCCAACTCTCTACCTCTTAAGCGTTCGGCAATAAGCATTCCATTTTCGTCTAAAATAAAAGTTGCGGGAATCGAATTTACACTATAAGTTTTGGCTATAGGGTCTTGCCAGAATTTCAAATTAGAAACGTTGTACCAACTTAATTGATCTTTTTTTATGGCGTCAATCCAAAATGCTTTTTGATTTCCACGTTCGAGTGAAACACTAATAATTTCTAAACCTTCAGAATGGTACTTGTCGTACAGTTTTACCAGATTTGGATTTTCAATACGACATGGCTTACACCATGAGGCCCAAAAATCAATAATGGTAACTTTTCCTTTAATTTCACTCAAAGTAATTTGTTTTCCTTGGGGGTTTGGTGCAGAAAAGTCAGGCGCTTGCATGCCAATTTTAATTTTTCCTCTATTAGGATTACTTTCAATTTTTTGTTTAATTCGATTGGAAATCAATTGATTCGTTTTGTTTTTAGTTTTAATGGATGCCCCAATATTTTTATAAGCTTTTGCCGCCAGTTCTATGTCAAAACCCTTTTGACTTGTAAGTCCATCCAGTATAAACAATGAAAAATCAGAATCGACATTTGTTTCGATAAATTCATATCCAAAATTTTTCAATTGGGATCTCAAAGAATCCCTTTTGTTTTGAAGTTTTTTTAAGACTTCTGCATCTTGTTTAGAATTTAAGAACGTAGCTTTTGCAGCATCGACCGCTTCTATTTTCTCTTGGTATTTGTTCTTATAATCATTAAAAACAGAGTTGTTATAAGTTCCTTCTACTTTAGATTTGTGAATACTGTCTTTATAGATTTCAACATTAATTATTCCGGGCTCTATAAATACAGAGGTTTGTCCTCTTACACCATCAATTGTTAAGGCACGCATTTCGGATCCTTTTATTTCTCCTTTGAAACGAAAGGCTCCATTAAAAACAATAGCAGTGTCTGTAGCTGTTCTATTTCTACCATTTTCAATTTTTATCAAATAGGCTCTTAATCCATCATATACGCCCTCAGCTTTGACAAACACTTCATAATCGAGCTCAGATTTTGATGTTGAGGGTTTACAACTAAATAATAATGCAATACTAATTATAAAAATGATTTGAGCTTTCATCTGTAAGAATTTTAAATTTGCACAAAAATAAATTAAAATTATTACTTCTCCCATTTGAACTAATATTAATACTTTTGTAAAAATGAATACATTGTATCAAAACGACACTATTATTGCTTTAGCCACTCCGTCCGGTGCTGGTGCGATTGCTATTATTAGACTTTCAGGTCCCGAAGCAATTACAATGGTAGATGCATTTTTTAAATCAATACATCCCAAAAACCTAGTATCCCAAAAAACACATACCATTCATTTAGGTCATATCGTTGAAGATTCACGAGTTTTAGATGAAGTATTGGTGTCTGTTTTTAAAAATCCTAAATCTTATACAGGGGAGGATGTGATTGAAATTTCATGTCACGGAAGTTCATACATACAACAAGAAATTATACAATTATTTGTGCGCCATGGTGCCCGAATTGCGAACCCCGGCGAATTTACACTTCGTGCTTTCCTAAATGCAAAGCTCGATTTGAGTCAGGCTGAAGCCGTAGCTGATTTGATTGCCAGTGATAACAAAGCTTCCCATCAAATTGCTATGCAACAGATGCGTGGAGGGTTTAGTAATGAAATCAAAGTCTTACGTGATGAGTTATTAAATTTTGCTTCCTTGATTGAATTAGAACTCGATTTTTCTGAGGAAGATGTAGAGTTTGCAGATCGGAAACAATTTGAAGATTTGTTAACACGCATTATTAAGGTATTAAAACATTTGATTGATTCATTTTCAACAGGAAACGTGATTAAAAATGGCATTCCAATTTCTATAATTGGTGCACCAAATGTTGGGAAATCTACGCTCTTAAATGCGCTTCTAAACGAAGACAAAGCGATTGTTAGTGATATTGCTGGAACAACTCGTGATGCTATCGAAGATGAAATTACCATTGAAGGTATTAAGTTCCGTTTTATTGACACTGCAGGCATTCGAACCACCGATGATACCATTGAAAGTATTGGAATCAAGAAAACATTTGAAAAGATCACGCAATCCCAAGTAGTATTGTATTTATTAGATGCATCAAAAGTGACTACGAATACGATTCAGATATTTAATACAGATATCCGAAAAATTCAAGAACAATATCCTGACAAACAACTCATTGTTGTTGCCAATAAAATGGACCAAGCAAATCAGGAGTTTATTGAAACTTCTTTTGTGTATTCACACACCCTTTTTACTTCTGCCAAAAGCGGATTGGGTATAGATAATTTAAAAGCTAAGCTATTAGAGTTTGTAAATACAGGGGCTTTGCGGAACAATGATACCATTATAACCAACTCCAGACATTATGATTCTCTTTTAAAGGCACTGGCTGATGTTCAAAAAGTACAGCAAGGGATGGACGCCAATCTTTCTGGGGATTTATTGGCCATAGACATCCGTCAGGCACTTTATCATTTAGGTGAGATTACAGGAGAGATCACCTCCGATGATCTTTTAGGTAATATCTTTGCGAATTTTTGTATCGGTAAGTAATTGATATGATGCTAGCCAATAGGCTTAGCTAGTTTAAACATACTATCTTTCGTTACTCGTGTGTACCAATCGCCTCCTAGACGTGCGACAAGGTCTAGTTTTTCAGAATCAATTTGACCGTTTTCATTTAACAACTCAGATTTTACATGTATATGTACGACTTTGGCGATGACCAATTGACCAGCACCTCCATGTTCTCCAAGAGAAACAATATTTTCTACGGTACACTCAAAGGATACAGGAGACTCCAAAACTCTTGGAGGCTTCACTTTAAGTGAAGGAACTTCAGTCAGTCCTGCTTCTGTAAATTCATTTACGCCTTTATCATACTCTTTACTGGATTCTGACATTTGTTCGACAATTGAATAATCGACGATATTAATCACTACTTCTTTTGTTTCTGCCGCATTTTGAAGCGTATGTTTTGTGGTGTTGTCACGCACACGTCTTGCCGGTGAAAAAATTAATATAGGTGGGTTAGAGCTAAAGACATTAAAAAAACTAAATGGGCTTAAATTGACATTTCCTTTGGCGTCTATTGTGCTTGCAAACGCGATAGGTCTTGGAGCAATAGAAGAGGAGAGTAGTCTATGTACATCTCTAGTTTCTAACAATTCTGGATCAAATGATTTTACAGTTGACATACTAATTATTTTAAATAGTTTTTAAAAGTGTTGATTTAACTTCTCCAAATCCAATACGAATTGGACCTTTTTGACAATGACCTCTCATAATCACGGCGTCATTATCTTGAATAAACTTACGTGTACCACCTTCTGTCAATTCGACTGGTTTTGATCCTGCCCAAGACAATTCGAGCATTGAGCCATAGGAGTCGGGACTTTTTCCACTGATCGTTCCAGAAGCCATTAAATCGCCAACATTCAAGTTACAACCATTAACTGTATGATGTGCTAATTGTTGGTTCATGTTCCAGTACATGTATTTAAAATTGGAGTGGCTCACTACAGTTTCTTTGCAATTTTCAGGTTGAATAGAAACTTCTAATTGAATATCGTAATTTTTAGATCCTTCAAAATTCAAATAGGGTAGAACAGAGGGCTCTTGTGTAGGTCCATCAATTTTAAATGGTTCTAGAGCTTCTAAAGTGACTACCCAGGGGGACATAGAAGATGCAAAACTTTTTGCTAAAAATGGACCTAAGGGAACATATTCCCATTTTTGAATGTCACGAGCTGACCAATCGTTAAATAATACTTTCCCAAAAATATAGTCGTCAGCAGCATCGGTTGAAACAGAGTCGCCGAGTTTAGTCGATTTTCCGATGATAAAACCCATTTCCAATTCAAAATCTACGCGCACAGAAGCTTGAAAAACGGGTACGGTATTAGGAGCTAAAACAACTTGACCTTTTGGTCTGTGTACATTTTCACCACTCACAATGATTGAGGAAGCACGACCGTGATAACCCACAGGTAAATGTTTCCAGTTGGGCAGTAACGCATTGTCAGGATCTCTAAACATGGTGCCAATATTGGTTGCGTGTTCAATGCTTGAATAAAAATCGGTATAATCACCCACTTTTACAGGCAAATGCATCTGAACTAAGCTTTGTTTTATAAATACAGAAGGGTGTGATTTTAATACAGAGTTCTCATTGCACAATTCAGTTTGAATCAATTCTCTTACTTTTACAGTGATTGATTTTCCTAAGGCGATAAAATCATTTAAAGAGTCAGATTCTAATACTTTAATATCGAACTTTAAATCTTTAAATACCCCCAATTCATAAGCGGCATATAGATCTAATACATTATCGCCAATAGCAATACCAACTCTTTTTATGTTATCGGATTCAGAGAAAATACCAAAAGGTATATTATAAATGCTAAAATCAGAATTTTGATCAATTTTAATCCAAGATTTCATGTGTCTTTTTTTTACTTTTTAATAATTAAATCCAAACCATCTAAAATTAGCTTGGTGAACTGTTTGTTGTTTTTTAATTCGAGTAACTGCTCATAAATCTCATTTTTTAAAGATATATCTTTATCGTAAACTAGCTCATATAATTCCAATAATATTAACCATTCAGAAGGGTAGTTTAATTTAACTTCTTTGAATACATTGGCTAAGGAATCAAAATTATATTCACTACTTGTTCTGTAGTTTTTAATTCTTTGATATAACTCATGCAGTTGTTGTTGTTTTTCAGAATAAACGATTTTAGCAGTTTTAGTATCAGAAATGGCGTAGATATCTTCAAAAGAATTTGAATCTGCAGGACCTGCAAATGCAGAGCTTATATTTTTGCCGATCGCCATGTCATAGATTCCCCAACTCGGATCAAATAGAACGGTATCAAAATGGGTTACTTTACAGCTTTTAAATGTAATTAAAATAATTTTTCCTTGAAGATCTCTTTTACCCGTAATAATTTTTCCTTCAACTTTTACACCTCCTTCAAAATTAAGGGTTGTGGTTTTTCCTTCAATAATGCCGTAAACTTCCAGGTCTTTAGGAGACATATCTTCAATTGCAATATTGATTCCTTCTAATTTTCCAACGGGACTGCCAAACCCATTAGGGTGGTGTTCGGTGCCATGCCCAATCAATTCTTTCCCATTGACAGATAGAGTGGTTGGGCTATTGGTTTGAAAGTAAATAGGTGTGTTGTTGGTGTTCAAAGCGTTATTAAATATTCCTGAAACTTGAATCCCTGTACTCAATTCGATTGTACCCAGTTTTTCGGAAATAATCAATTTTTTTAATCCTTCTAGTCCACCTGTTCGTATCGCCATTGTATTTGCAAATTTCTCTAAAACAAAGCTAAGACTTGCAAAGTTAGGAATGACAAATAATTGAGGTTGCGTATTGGTAATGTCAAAATTGACTTCGGCAGCTTCAATAGAATAAGAAATTTTTTTCACTTCTTTTTTTAAACACAATTGACTTTCTTCGATGGAAGACAATAAACCAGCACCATATAATTTAGGGTTTTCAAGTGTTCCAATCAATCCATATTCAACCGTCCACCAATGAAGATTTCTAATTTTTGCCATTTCAGAGAGTCCGCCCATTTCTTTTTGAAGAGAATTAACGGCGATGGTAGCTTCCTCAATTTCTATTTCTGTAGAATTTGGATTCTCCTTTAAAATTGACAATAGCCGAATGGATTCATACATCTCATGATCTTTTGGTGAGGAGATGGCTTTACATCCAATTTCTCCTAAACGTCTTAAATATTCCGAATATTCAGGGTTTGCAATGATTGGAGCATGGCCAGCTGCTTCGTGAATGATATCAGGAGCGGGTGTATAATTAATATGGTCAATAGTTCTAATTTCAGAAGAAATTACAAGCACGTTATAAGCTTGAAATTCCATAAATGCATTTGGTGGAATGAAACCATCAACAGCAACCGCCGCCCACCCAATGTCTTTGAGGATACGATTCATGCCTTCCATTTTAGGGATCATTTCTTCATCAATCCCTGTTTTTTTTAAACCACTGCTGTAGCTTTTATGAGCAATGTGTTTTAGGACACTAATATTTAAACGCATTACATACCTCCAGACCGCTTGGTTTTGGGCTGTATAGTCCTCATAAGGTTGTTGTACTATAAACTTATGAAGATGTTTAGGTAGTTTTTCCGTAACGCTGTTAAAACGTTTTGTATGTCCTTGAAAGTTCGACATTGTAATTTGCTATTAAAGTGTCCCTCTGTTTTCTTGTTCTCTTTCAATAGATTCAAATAGTGCTTTGAAGTTACCAGCACCAAAGCCTCTAGCACCCATTCTTTGAATGATTTCAAAAAACAAGGTGGGTCTATCTTCAACAGGCTTGGTAAATATTTGTAATAAATAGCCTTCTTCATCTGCGTCAATCATAATTCCAAGGGATTTTAATTTTTCAATGTCTTCTGCTAATTCATGGTTGTGATCAGAAAGTCTTTTTGGAACAGATTTGTAATATTCGTCGGGAGGTGTGCTTAAAAACTCAACCCCTTTAGCCCTCATTTTTGCTACTGTATCAATGATGTCATTTGAGGCAACAGCAATATGTTGCACCCCTGGGCCATTGTAAAAGTCTAAGTATTCCTCAATTTGAGATTTCTTTTTTCCTTCTGCTGGCTCGTTAATTGGAAATTTAATTCTTCCATTTCCGTTACTCATTACTTTACTCATTAAAGCGGAGTATTCTGTTGTAATTTGCTTATCATCAAAAGATAAGAAATTTACAAAGCCCATAACATCTTCGTAATATTTGACCCAAATATCCATTTCATTCCAACCAACATTTCCAACCATATGGTCTATAAATTTAAGGCCCATAGGTTCAGGATTGTATTCTGATTTCCATTTTTTATAACCAGGCAAAAATACTCCTGTGTAGTTTTTCCTTTCTACAAAAATGTGAACGGTTTCTCCATAGGTATAAATTCCAGCTCTCACTATTTCGCCATGTTCGTCTTTTTCAATAGTTGGTTCCATATAAGATTTTGCGCCTCTTTTGGTCGTTTCTTCCCATGATTTTTTAGCGTCATCCACCCACAAAGCAACAACTTTCACCCCATCACCATGCTTAGATAAATGTTCGTTCATCCATGAATCTTGATTAAGTGGAGTGGTCAATACGATTCTTATTTTGTCTTGTTTTACAACATAAGATGCATAATCTTTACATCCCGTTTCTAATCCTTTATATGCATAGGATTGAAATCCAAATGCAGTTTTGTAAAAGTGGGCTGCTTGTTTTGCATTTCCTACAATGAATTCTACATAATCAGTTCCTAATAACGGAAGAAAATCTTTTGCTTCTTTAAATATTTTTTCCAATCCGTATTCTACATTTTCTATTTTACTCATTTTCGTAATTTTTTAATTTTTTTATTTTGCAATCCAAGATTTATAATAATCTTCGTTTTGTAAATTCATGGCTTCTTCTGTCACCATTAATGGACTAAAGGTGTCCACCATCACAGCGAGTTCTTGGGTTTCTTTTTTTCCAATACTTTTTTCCATTGACCCTGGATGAGGTCCATGAGGGATTCCAGCAGGATGTAGAGTGACACTTCCTTTGTTAATATCGTTTCTACTCATAAAGTCACCATCTACATAGTAAAGGACTTCATCCGAATCGATATTAGAGTGGTTGTAGGGTGCTGGCACTGAATTTGGGTGGTAATCATACAATCTTGGAACAAAAGAACAGATGACAAAATTGCTTGTTTCAAATGTTTGATGAATGGGAGGGGGTTGATGGATCATCCCAGTAATAGGTTCAAAATCGTGAATAGAAAATTTGTAAGGGAAATTATAACCGTCCCAACCAACAACACTAAATGGGTGTGCTGCATACACATATTCGTGTATGGTATCTTGTTTTTTTACTTTGATTATAAAATCTCCTGTCTTGTTAAATGTTTCAAGCTCAGTAGGCGGGTGGAGGTCTCTTTCGCAGTACGGAGCACCTTCTACATGCTGACCAAACCAATTCCGATAACGCTTTGGAGTATATACAGGACTCTTGGATTCGACAATGAATAAACGGTTGTTTGCATCGTTAAATTCAATTTGATAAATGATGCCTCTAGGAATCACAATGTAATCACCGTATTTAAATTCGATGTTCCCTAGATGAGTTCTCAGTTTTCCTGAACCTTCATGGATAAATAATACTTCATCAGAATCTGTGTTTTTATAAAAATAACTTGTTAATGATTCTTTAGGAGCTGCCAAACTAATCTGGC
>Ga0102887_1001341_pt1 | contig 11138 bp, 10 predicted proteins | sample Colrivmet1550B02_FD_84504 | JGI IMG/M metagenome (GOLD analysis project Ga0102887, IMG submission 84504) | Estuarine microbial communities from the Columbia River estuary - metaG 1550B-02 | ecosystem: Environmental > Aquatic > Marine > Intertidal zone > Estuary | place: USA: Columbia River...
ATCTAAAACCGCACTAAAATAAGTTTTCTAAATTTTTACAAGTGTACCGATAGATTCTCCTGTAACTATCTTTTTCAAGTTGCCAGGCTTGTTCATATCAAACACGATAATAGGCACATTGTTTTCTTTGCTCAAAGTGAAGGCCGTCATGTCCATAACGTTCAATCCTTTTTCGTAAACCTCTTCAAAAGAAATGGTTTCGTACTTGGTTGCCGTAGCATCTTTTTCAGGATCTGCCGTGTAAATTCCGTCTACGCGCGTTCCTTTTAATATCACGTCAGCTTTAATTTCTACAGCTCTTAATGTAGCTGCAGTGTCTGTTGTGAAATACGGGTTTCCAGTACCTCCACCAAAAATTACAACTCTTCCTTTTTCAAGGTGACGGTTTGCACGTCTTCTAATAAAAGGCTCAGCAATTTTATCCATTTCAATAGCCGATTGAAGACGGGTATAAATACCTTCTTCTTCCAATGCACCTTGAAGCGCTAGGCCATTAATTACTGTTGCAAGCATTCCCATGTGGTCTGCTTGAACGCGATCCATGCCTTGGCTTGCGCCAGATAAACCTCTAAAAATGTTGCCACCACCAATTACGATACCAACTTCTACTCCCGCATCTACTATTTCTTTGATGTCTTTTGCATAGGTCTCCAATTGATTCCCGGAAATTCCAAATTCTTGGTTGCCCATTAAAGACTCTCCACTTAATTTGAGTAATACGCGTTTGTATTTCATTTTGCATTTTTTGTGAGGTGCTGCAAATATATATAAGAGGGCTATTAGAGAGATATGTAATAATGAAATAATTGACTTTAAATTAAGATGCTTCTTTATTTTTGGCGGTATAGAAAATTTACTTGAAAACAAAGCTATTTAGTAATATTGGTTATCTGGCCTTAGCTCAAATAGGGACATACCTCCTGCCATTAATTACCATCCCATATATCTCTCGAACCGTTGGAGTAAGCAATTATGGTTTAATTGAGTATGCCACTGTTGCTATGCTCTATTTTATTTCTATTGTAGAGTTTAGTTTTAACACGACATCTACTCGAAAAATAGCTGCCAATCGGAATAACTTTAAGAAAATATCCCTCATTTATTCTTCAGCACTATTTGCTCGACTGTTCTTTCTTCTAATTAGTACGATCATATTTGCTGCTTGTTTGTTTTTAATTCCAGAATTTAAAAGCCAATATAAACTTATGATCCTTGCCTATCCTGTGGTTTTAGGTTGGGCTGTTTACCCTTTGTTTTTATTTCAGGGTCTTCAAGAGTTAAAGGTTATAGCATTTGGGAATTTGAGTTTAAAAGTGCTGGCTACAATTTTAATCTTCATAGTAATTAATGATGAAGCAGACTTTATTTATGTAGCAGCAATCAATGGAGGTGCACAACTTCTTATCAGTTTAGGGATTTTAATTTATGTTCCCTACAAGTTCAAAGAAGTCAAACTTTTCTGGCCCTCATGGCGCCCTATTAAGGCTTCTATTTATGAAGGACGATTCATTTTTACCTCTGACTTCTTTAATAAGGTTTATGCCATGGGTTCTGTATTTATTGCTGGGTTTTATGTTAGTCCTGCAAGTTTAGGATTGTACGCTGCAGGTATGAAATTAATAATAGTAGGTAAAAGTTTCATTTTTCAACCCTTGTTAGGAGCGCTTTTTCCTCATTTAAATGAAAAATTTAAAGAGAGTAAAGAAGGTTTTTTGAAGCAGTTAAGAAAAACTCTACTCATACTGCTGGCCGTTACAGGAACAGCTTCGACAACATTGATGCTGTTTTCAGAGTTTTTTATTAATCTAATTTTTGGCAATGAGTATTCCGGTGCAGCTCATCTTTTATTCATTATGGCACCAATTTTAACTCTCTCAAGTTTTGTTCATATTTACCTTTATCAAGGTGTCTTGACCTATAAAAAAGATAAAATATATTTGGGAATAATTGTGCTTGGAGGATTGGTTACACTACTGTTGAATGTGCTATTCATTCCCAAATATGGAGTGACTGGTGCGGCCTATATTAGACTAATAGGGGAGGCTTTCTTAGCCATAGTTTCGTTCATTGCATTTCAAAGAATTAAGCAAAAAGAAATGCTGAAACCATGATAGTGACGGACAAAAATATTATTTGTTTTCCAACGGTTCCATGGAATCACAATTGGGAACGTCAACACGAGTTTATTTATTTCCTAGCTTCTATCACAACTGGTAAAGTTATTATTCATCAACCTTACGGGATGATTAATCACAATCTAAAAACCATTTACAATAAGTTTAAAACAATCGGAAATTCATTAGCTATTTCTAAGGAAGAGCAAAAGAACCCTACACTCCCAAACATGGAGTTTGTACAAACAAAATTTATCCCTCGGCATCACAATACGTCTATAGATAAGCTTAATGCCAGGCTTATTGAAAAAGCTACTCCTGTTAAATTTGAAGATTCTATTGTATATGCAACTTATATCAACAGTTTTACATTTAGTTTATTCAAAAAAGGTAGTATTAAAATTCTGGATTTGGCTGCTAGAAGACAAACCTTACATGAGCTATCATCGGCTTTTAAAAGCTTAGAAAAAGAAGTGGTTAAGAGTGCAGATGTTGTTTTTGCCGATAATGTAATGACGATAAAAGATTATCAAGAATTAAACACGAATATTTTCCATCTCCCACAAGGCGTTAATCCAGATAGGTTTAATAAACCTTTAAAGCACGAATTGATGCATTGGAGAGAGGGCTACAAGACGGTAGTAGGCTACGCTGGTTCTGACATCGTTATGGACTATAAATTGCTTCACACATTTATTTCACAAAACAGTACTGTGCTTTTCTTGTTTGTTGGAGCTTTGCAACGTGAAGAAAGCAAAGCGCTTTTGAAATATGCAAACGTTCGTTTTACAGGAAAAATAAATTACAATGAACTAGGTGATTACTATGCTTTATTTGATGTTGGTTTAATTCCCTATTTGTTAAACGATAGAACGAGTGGTGTTTTTCCAACAAAACTATTTGAGTATTTAGCAGCGGAAAAACCTGTTTTGAGTACAGCTTTGCCAGATTTATTAGAGTATGAAGAGGGTTTTATTACCATTATAGATGAAAATAATTGTACTCAAAAGTTAGCGAATACGCTTACTTCCGCAGTTGACAAGAAGAGTTTAGAAAATTTTGTAACGGAGAATACTTGGGATAAGCGGTTTGAATTTATTTTAAGCAAAAGTTTTCAGGTAACATTGCACAACAATGGAAGTGAAAAATCTTCCCAAGAAAATTAATCAACTATTTTGAAAATTCTATTTATTACTCCATCTCTTTATCCAACTGGACCCGTAAAGGTTTTTTTAACTTTAGCTACACGGCTAAGAGAAAAGGGGCAGGAAGTTTTTTTCTGGTATTTTGATGAATTGGAAAATGTAAATGACGAAAGAGGTGAGAAAATTCAGTTTAATAAATTCAAAGATGCGTCAGGATTTGACATAGTTCAATCCGTAGGTTTAAGACCCGATTTGTACGTTAGAAGATTTCATAAGAAATTTAAATGCCCTACCGTTACCACAATGGAGAATTATGTTGAGGAAGATTTGAAGTTTGAATATAACACAATCATCTCGAAGTTTTTTTCACCCGTTTGGAAGTTTGGTACAAAAAAGCATGATGGATTTGTAACTCTTCAAAATCATATGAAAGATTATTATAACAGAAAGTGGGGAGTTAAAAGCTCAGACGTTATTGCAAATTGCAGTGAAGTAAAAGTAGAGCCTGCAATAAAGAATATTGAAAATCGAATATTAGAACATAAAAGAACCAATATTCTTTTAGGGTCAATAGGCTATGTAACAGAAAGAAAGGGATTGCGGCAAGTAGTAAAGCTATTAAATCTACGAGAAGATTTTTATTGGGTTCATTTTGGAGGTGGTAAATCATTAGAATCAACAAAAAAAATGGCTAATGATTTGGGGGTTGAAGAAAGAGTGCTTTTTTTAGGTAAAGTTCCCAATGCAAGTTCATATTTGAAATTGTTAGATGTGTTTGTGATGCCTTCTTACTCTGAGGGAATGCCATTGTCAATGCTCGAGGCCGTAATGCAAAAAATTCCGTGTGTTTCAACAAATATTGATCTTTTCAAGTCTATTTTCAGCAACGAAGAATCGGGTCAGTTTGAGCCTGATAACATAGAAATGTTTAGTGAAGAAATAGATAGAGTTTTAGAATCGAAAAAATCATTTATCGAAAAAAGCTTTTTGAAATACAACAATGAATATTCTCCAGATGTCGTATCTAACAAATACATTGAATTATACAAAAGGTTAATAAATGAACAAAAATAATTCCGACATCCCGTTCAGTGTTATTATGCCAGTTTATGAAGGTGATGTTCCTTCTCATTTTAGTGATGCAATTGAAAGTGTAAATACGCAAACTCTAAAAGCGAATGAAGTTATTATCATCAAAGACGGACCTTTGTCCTCAGAATTAAATTCGGTTTTAAATGTTTGGAAGGACAGAATGCCTGAATTAAATGTTTTGGCGCTTCCAATGAATGTTGGGCTTTCTTCAGCTTTAAATGCAGGGATTGACGCGGCAAAACATGAATGGCTGGCGCGAATGGATGCGGATGACATTTGTAGAAAAGATCGTTTCGAAAAGCAAATAGCTCTTATTAAAGCAAATCCAGAATTATCAATTTTAGGTTCATGGATAACGGAGTTTGATGAAAACATGGCAAAGGAAATTGCCGTGCGGAAACTTCCTGAAACGCACAATGAAATACTGAAATATGCACAATGGCGCTGTCCTTTTAATCACATGACTGTGATGTATAAAAAGTCTGCTCTTCAGAAACTAGGTATGTACAAAAATTATGGTGCTGTAGGAGATGACTATGAATTATGGGCTCGCTTTCTGATGAATGGCTATAAAAGTGCAAATATCCAAGAGACTTTAGTAGATGCGAGAACCGGTGTGGATTTTTTCGGGAGTCGAAGACGCGGATTGAAATATTTCAAGAATGAAGTTCGAGAAATTAATGACTTGTATAAATTGGGTTTAATTAACCCAATTCAATATAGTTTTCATTTTTCAGTGAAGGCAATTGTGAGGTTTTCGCCTCCATTTGTAGTCAAATTGATATACAAGGGAATTAGAAAAACGTCCTAGTTTAGTTTCTCCTGAATTATATTAAATACCTCTTGGCTTCCATTTTTTATATCTCCTGTCCAGAAGCGATCTGCAATTAATTTGCCATCAACACCATACTTATGGATGTCTGATAACGCTCTTTCAAAATCAGTGTAAGATTCGATGCTTTTTTCAAAGGTTATTTCCTTATAATCGAAATATGTGCCACGAGAATTCTTGTTATATTCTTCTAAATCTGGTGAGTAGAACAATATAGGTTTGTGCAAAGCTGAATAGTCGTTGTAAATGGAAGAGTAATCTGTAATGAGTCCTGAGGTGAATTTCAAAAGAGGGTAAACATCTTGATTATTATCAATCAATTGAATATTTGATAACCCTTTAAAAGGATTGAGTTCCTTTTGTGCCGTATTGGGATGTAACTTAAAAGCCAATAGTAAATTTAGAGATTTGCAAAGATCATTTAGTTTTTCTGGATAAGGAAAAGCACTTTGTAAAAAATTTGTGCTGTTATCCCTAAATGTTGGCATATAAATGAGCACTTGATTAAAGCTTTCCCAGCTTTCAGGTTTTATTAATTTATTATCCCAAAAAGGCTCTAACCTTGGATAACCAGCAATAAATGTTTGGCTTTTTTTAATTCTAAATGCTTTAGAAAATAGGCCTCTTACTTCTTCTGATGTCGCTAATACATTAATCGATTTATCATAAACATATGGGGCTTTTAGTCGTGCCATAATGTTTTGGACAATTCCTCTGGGATTATAAATTTTTTGGAGAGGACCAGAGTCAATATCATGTTCGATTTTTTTCATCGGTATACCATGCCACAAGTTGATTTTTAGGGCACTCCTACTTGTCCACATAATGACATCCGAGATATAGCTATTGAAAATAAATGTAGAAGCTCTTAAAGAAATGAAAATCCCCTTTAAGCTATACCGCCAATAAGCCTCGTAACCGAGAGTTTTAAGCTGAGTAACCACAGTTTGATCTCCTGTTATCCAAATGGCCCTAATAGTTGGTTCATTTTTACATACAAATTCAAAGAGGTATTTTGAATTGTCTGCATAGGTGTTCTTGTAACTTCCAAATACCCAAATGTTTTTACTTCGTCTAATAATAAAACTAAGTGGCCATAAAACCCAAAAGAAATTTAGGATGGCAATTTGTAAAAATGTTGTTTTCAATTATTGATTCCTTAGGTTTTTTAAAACCTCATTTATAAGTGTTGAAGATGTGCCTTTCGTGTAAGGAAAAAAAACAATCTTTACTCCAACTTCGTTAAATTGAGCTTCAAACTCTTCCCATTTTGGGGTGTTGTGCCAATCATCACCAACAAACATGACGTCATACTTGAGCTTTTTCCAATTCTCCATTTTGTCCATTGACTCTTGTGGAATTACCGCGTCTACGTATTGTATGTTTCTAACTATTTCCATTCGTTCTTCAAAAGGAATAACAGCTTTCTTTCCTTTATAACTTACCAGTTCATCTGAAGTAACGCCAACAATTAATTTATCGCAAAGACCTTTGGCATTTTTAAGCAAGTTGAGGTGACCAATATGGAACAAGTCAAAAACACCAGTGGTGTATCCTATCGTCATAATTATTTCTGGTTAATTGTTTCAAGGTTAAAGCTTAGCCAATTGTCCATGGCTGTTTTTCCTTCTGATTCTTTAAAAATACTCTTAAGTGGTACGGGGAATCCGATTTTTTTTCGGTTTACAATTTCTTGAGGTAAGATGTTATTAAAATTACGTTTCAAAGGCTCTTTAAATGAATTGCCCATTCTCCATTCAAAAGGTGTGCCTGCCATCATTTCTACCAATCTATGGTCAACGAATGGCACACGTCCTTCAACACTGCAAAGCATAGTCGAATTGTCGAGCCTTCTTAATAGTCCTTGCAAATGTGTAGTTTGAAAATAATAACCAACCCGCTGCAAAGCGTTGCCTTGAGGAACTTTGGACAAAGCATAATCTAACACTTCATAGTCTTCATGTGAACCATAACAATAGTGTTGCTCAAACTCGTGCATTTTAAATTTTCCAGATGACTCTGCCCATTTAAAAATACGATCATATCCCCAAAAGAGTTCATCAGCACCTTCACCTGATAGAACAACCGTGTTTTTAGTTTTTACCTGTTTGGTCATTAGATAAATCAAGACTTCATTTGGAACCGATAAAGGCTCCTTTCTACGTTCAATCATCCATTTTGCAGTCTCGATAAATTCTTCTGGAGTAACCTTTATTTCATGGTGCTCACATCCTAAATGACTTGCTGCAAGCTGTCCCCACTCAAATTCATTTAACTCATCAAATCCAACGGTCCATGTGTGTTTAGGATTAGATAAATAGGTTATGATTGTGCTGTCTAACCCTCCACTCAAATAGGTGCCTTGAGGGACATCGCTTCGTTCTCTCAAAGCAACGGCATTTTCAATGAGCCATTTTAATTCTTCGTCTTCTGGCGCTTTTTTGTCTTCTATGTTTAACTCCCAGTATTTGTGTTTTCCTTTATTCGTGACGAAATGTCCTGGTTCAAGAAAGCGAATGCCATCGTAGAGTGTGTCTCCATTTACAGTCATTCTTAATTTACGGTATTGGCGCACAGCAAACTCACTTTGCTTAAAAGAACCGAGTTTTAGAATAGGGGCGATTTCACTGGATATTATAAGACTGTTGTTAATTTCTGCTATATATATGGGCTTAATGCCGAGTCGATCTCTCGCAATAAAATAGTCTTTGGTTTCTGTGTTGTATATGACTATGGCGAACATGCCATTCAGATATTTTAAAAACCTCTGGCCGTATTTAAGATAAAGCTTTAATAAGACTTCTGTATCTGAAGAGGTTGAAACTTCAAGTTTATGCTCTTTAATGAGCTCTTTGAAGTTGTAAATTTCTCCATTGAAAATCATTTTATAACTGTCAATAGTAAAGGGTTGGTTTGATCTAGGATTCAGATCTAAAATGCTTAACCTTTTATGACCCAAGTAAACAAAATCATTGTAAAACTCACCTGTGAAGTCTGGCCCTCGATGGTCCATGATGTCTAATGCATCTCTGAATTTTTTAGGAGAAATCTCTCCCCCAATAGCCGCAAAAATTCCACACATAACTAAGTAGATATTGAGTTTTATAAAGTGGCTAAAATACTAAACGAACATTGTTTGTTAATATGATTGTTTGAAAGAGTAGTTCCTGATTCAGTCTGAAAAAAGCTTTTAGATTTCCTCTCACGAAAACTTAAGATAATTAATAACTGCGAAACTAGTTTTTAAACTGAAGTCACAAGCAAATCTGAAATGAATTGGAATGGAGAAAAGTGAAGGGTGTGATAACAGCTAGTTGACTGCTAGCAAAAGAGCCCACAGCTAAAGATTTATTATGTAGTTATCCAGTATATTAGGTTGATTTATTATAATTAATATTGTCCACTTGCTTCGGAGGATTATTTTAAGTAGCCGTTTTATGAAAGGATTGCCAAAATTAGTTTTAACAGATATTGACGGTGTGTGGACGGATGCAGGAATGTATTACGACAACACCGGAAACGAGTTGAAGAAATTCAATACTTCAGATAGCGCTGGGCTTATATTTTTACGTCACTTAAATATCCCCATTGGAATTATAACTGGAGAGAATACCAAGATTGTTGCCAATAGAGCAGCAAAATTGGATATCGATTTGTTATACCAAGGGATAAAAGACAAGGTAGCTGTTGCTGAAACCATTTGTGATGAGTTAGGGATTTCATTAGAAGATGTTGCTTACATCGGTGATGATTTGGGGGATTATCAACTCTTGAAAAAAGTGGGTTTCTCTGGGGCACCGCATAATGCTTCAGATTACATTAAAGAAGTCGTGGACATTGTAACTGCGAAATCAGGTGGTGAGGGTGCATACCGAGAATTCGTGGAAGTAATTTTAACCTCAAACGGATATAACCTTTCGGAATTGGTTGAAGAAATTACTTCAAATTAACCCCCTCAATGTATACTCATTCACTCACTACATTTTTTAAACAAAAAAATTATCGCGCTTCCACTTTAGTGCTCTTGTTGTTGTTTGCAATACCCTTTGGGTTTGTTGATGTATACAATGGCTTGCTAATAGTTCTTTTGCTTCATTCTCTGATTTACCTAAAAAAAGAAGATTGGAAGTTTGCATTTACGTCACCTGTTTTTTGGGCGGTAGGTAGCTTTTATTTACTTTATGTTTTAAATCTTTTTCATGCAGAAGATATGGCCGAAGGAGGAAGGCAGCTTGAGATCAAGGCCCCCTTTTTTTTAGGATCATTACTAATAGTCGCGAATACTAGGGGTTACATATCTAACTTCAAAGAAAAGGCGCTAAACGCTTTTTTATATGGTACACTTGGAGTAAGTGTCTCGGCATTGTTAGTTTCCGCAGTAAAGGCTCTAAATGCTGGATCTACATATTTTCTTGCTAAAGATGGCGTAACTCAAGTCTCTTATTTTACTTATGTGGAATTGTCAGAAGTGTTTTCACACCCCGGCTATTTTGCCACTTTCGTTGGATTTGCAATATTTATTACACTCAGAAAGGTCTTTCAAGCTAAAGGGAAGAAGAAAATATATCAACTCATAAGTTTGGCTTTTTTGTTCTTGATGTTGGTGTTATTGCAAGGACGAATAAACATTCTTGCTATGGCTGGTGTATTTGGAATATGCGCTATTTATTATGCGTTTCAAAAGAAAATGTACATCGTATTGGCTATTCCAGCAGTTCTTGTTGCCGGGTTGATCATATTATTAGCAACGGGTTCCGAAAACTCAAAGAACAGATTTGCTCAGGTACCTAATTTCGATTACGACATTACGGGAGATACGTTTAACAGTGCTACATATCGCTTGGCCGAATGGACGTGTGCAGCCGATGTAATTCGTGAAAACTTCTGGTTCGGCACGGGCGTGGGCGATAATCGCCAAATGCTTTGGGATGCCTATGCCGCGCGAGGATTTAAAAAAGGAGTAGAAGAAAAATACATTGCACATAACCAATACATCGAGACCATGATTGCCTGTGGGGTAATTGGTTTATGTGCACTTGTGGTGATGCTTTTTTATTTTGGAAGGCAATTTTATAGGATTGACGATTTAACATCTTTAGCATGCCTTCTCTTTTTAGCCATTTGCATGTTAACAGAATCTATGTTCGAGCGAGCTTGGGCAATCACCCTGTTCTCAGTATTCTTTCCTTTAATGCTTGTATTAAACCAACCAAACGCAAAAGAGGCTCAATCTAATCTCTAGCGTTGAAATAGTCTATTAAGCTGTTTGTGCTGCTGTCGTGTTTGGTAGTTTTTGCATTTGCCTTTAATTCTGGAAGAATTTTACCAGCCAATTGTTTCCCCAACTCTACTCCCCATTGGTCATAGCTGTTTATTTGCCAAACAATGCCTTGGATAAATATTTTGTTTTCGTAGGCGGCAGTCAAAGCGCCAAGCGTAAATGGGTCAAGTTCGTTAAGTAAAAAAGAATTACTCGGTCTATTCCCTTCAAAAACTTTAAAAGGAGTGAGTTTGTTTATTTCTTCTTCTGAGAGGCCAGCCTCGGCTAATTCTTCTCTCACTTTACTTTCACTCTTGCCATTCATCAGCGCTTCCGCTTGAGCGAAAAAATTGGCCATTAGTTTTTCGTGATGATCTGAAAGCGGGTTTTGTGATTTACAAACACCGATAAAATCGCAAGGAATAAGTTCTGTGCCCTGATGTATCAATTGATAAAAGGCGTGTTGACCATTTGTGCCTGGTTCGCCCCAAACGATTGGACCAGTTTTGTGAGCAACCGGATTGCCGTCTAGATCAACCGACTTGCCATTGCTCTCCATATCTGCTTGTTGCAGATATGCCGCAAAGCGATGTAAATATTGGTCGTAGGGTAAAACGGCATAACTCGCTGCATCTAAGAAATTGTGATTCCATATACCAACAGCGGCCATCATCATTGGTATGTTCTGCTCCAGA
>Ga0102887_1001355_pt1 | contig 11066 bp, 13 predicted proteins | sample Colrivmet1550B02_FD_84504 | JGI IMG/M metagenome (GOLD analysis project Ga0102887, IMG submission 84504) | Estuarine microbial communities from the Columbia River estuary - metaG 1550B-02 | ecosystem: Environmental > Aquatic > Marine > Intertidal zone > Estuary | place: USA: Columbia River...
AATCTTATTGTAAAACCATATCGCTATGATTCTACGCGCTGTCTTTTCAATATGTCTATGAACTTGTTTTTTTTTATTCTCACTCTGTCTCCCAAAGCGGGTGCAAATATAGAACGAGTTTTTCGATTTAAAAGACTAAAATAAAAGTTTTTTAAATTTTTTTTTGACCCCTCATCAAAAGCTCTTAAAACCAGTCATTTGCATCCTCAAAAAAAATGAGGGAAATAAAAATAATACAAACAATCGAAGACAACAAGAATTAATTAGACTTTTTTTCAGTCTTCCATTTATTGTACAACTTAGCAAAGTCATAATTCAATGCAGACGCTTGGCGTTCCAACTTATTCTCTACAAAAGCCCTTTGAAGAATATCTTCAATGAGATAATCCTCTTGAACTAGGTCTGGATAAAATCCTTCTTTTAAAGAGATGTTAAACATTCTTGCAGTTGTACTGTACCAAAAAGCGCGCCATCCAGAGCGAAGATCCTTGACTAGATCGTAAGAAGAAGATCCAGTTTGTCTGTAAATAAGTTTCACCAGTATTTGTCCCTCGGAACGTGTGAGTTTTTTTAATTCCTCTGAAAAGGAACCTTCTATATACTTTTGCATTTGCTTGGTATACTTCTTTTTCTTTCTATTGGAAGAAAGCTGTGAAATACTGTCCTGCAAGCTTGTGAGTTTCTCAGCGGCCAACTTAGCATATGGGTATACTTTAATAGTCCTGCGCTTGAGCAGCAAATACCTATAAATTTCTTGGGTAGACTGAAACTTCATGTCTGCAAAAACAACTACCTCGTTTAAAGGAATAGACGAGGAAAAATAAGTGTCCCCTTCTAGCTTTACATAATCCTTAGCAGCCTGATTTTGAGTTATAGTATCTTGAGCAGAAGAAATTCCGCAAAATAAGTGTGCCATTAAAATAATACAAAGCTGTTTCATTCGCTTTAAAAGCTGCTTTAATTTGTTTACAAAATTAAGGATAAAGAACAGACAACAATGCTAAATAAAAGTGAATATTATTACATTAGCAATAAATTTAGAAACATGGAACACAAACCTATAATGACCGACGCTTCTCAAGCGTTTTTAGAAAAATACCTCAATAATGCAGCACCAACAGGTTACGAATGGGAGGGACAAAAGCTGTGGATGGATTATTTAAAACCATACGTAGATACTTTTATTACAGATACTTACGGTTCTGCTGTAGGAGTCATAAACCCAGACTCCCCTTTTAAAGTGGTTATAGAGGGCCATGCAGATGAAATTTCATGGTACGTTAACTTCATCACTGAAGAAGGACTGATCTATGTGATTAGAAACGGAGGATCTGACCATATGATTGCTCCATCCAAATGGGTAAACATCCATACAGATAAAGGTATTGTCAAAGGGGTTTTTGGCTGGCCAGCCATTCATACCAGAAAAAACGACAAAGAAGACACCCCAAAATTAGACAACATATGTATTGATATTGGAGCTAAAACCAAAAAAGAAGTATTAGAAATGGGGGTACACGTGGGTTGTGTTATTACCTATCCAGACACTTTTCAAGTACTCAACGGCAATAAATTTGTCTGTAGGGCCATAGACAATAGGGCTGGTGGTTTTATGATCGCAGAGGTAGCGCGATTGTTACACGAAAACAAAGTAAAACTTCCATTTGGATTGTATATCACAAACTCTGTTCAAGAAGAAATTGGCCTTAGAGGTGCAGAAATGATCACCCAAACCATAAAGCCAAATATTGCTATTGTCACAGATGTTTGCCACGACACCACTACCCCAATGATCGAACAGAAAGTACAAGGTCTTACCCAGTTAGGAGACGGCCCAGTAATTTCTTATGCACCTGCAGTACAGAACAAATTAAGGGCTAGAATCATTGAGACTGCTGAAAAAAATAATATCCCATTTCAGAGAATGGCTTCTTCTAGATCTACAGGAACCGATACAGATGCATTTGCCTATAGCAATGGAGGGGTTGCCTCAGCGCTTATATCGTTGCCTTTAAGATATATGCACACTACAGTAGAAATGGTTCAAAAAGAAGATGTTGAAAATGTGATTAGACTCATCTACGAAACACTCCTTACTATTAAATCCGGAGAGACATTTAGTTACTTTGACTAATCACTAAAGTTCTTAAACGCCAACAAAAAAGCATCCTATTAGGATGCTTTTTTTTATTACTAAAACATATAAGGGTATTTAAAAAATAGCTGCAATAGCCTCAATTTTGTCTAAAGCATACTCTTTCTGATCCCCGCTATCCATGTGCTTAAGTACCAATATATTATTTTCAATTTCTTGAGCCCCTAAAAGCGCCACATACTGCGCCCCTTTCTGGTGGGCGTATTTCATTTGTTTTTGCACTTTATTCGCGCTGGGATACAAGTCACAAGAAATTCCTAATTTTCTTAATTTATGGACTATTGTCATGGCCTTCAAGGATTCGGAATCCCCAAAATTCACGAAAAACACTTGTGGGCCTGCTAAAATAGCTTTTGGAAATAAGTCTAAGGCTTCTAAAACCAAATAAATACGATCTAAGCCAAAGGAAATTCCAACACCACCAACATTCTGAAGTCCAAAAATACCAGTCAGATTATCATACCTACCCCCTCCTCCAATGGATCCCATAGAGACACCCTCAGGAGCAGAAACTTCTATAATTGTTCCCGTATAATAATTAAGCCCTCGGGCCAGTGTCACAGAAATAGATAAGGTACAAACAGAGAGGTTTGTTTCAGATAATGCCTTTAAAACATAAGCCATCTCCGAAATTCCTTCAAGGCCTACGGCCGATGTCGCTAAAAATGAAGAAAGAGAATCTAAAATAGCCTCATTAGTCCCTTTTAAATTAAACAAAGGAGCCGCCATATGAACCGCTTCCTGTGAAATGCCTTTGTCTAACATTTCTGCAGCTACTTTTTCAGGACCTATTTTATCTAGTTTATCCAGTGCTACTGTAAAGTCAATCAATTTGTCTGCTGCACCAATCACTTCCGCAATTCCACTCAATACTTTTCTATTGTTCAGGTGAATAACCACCCCTTGTAGACCTAAATCTGAGAAAACCGCGTCGTATAATTGCATCAGCTCTACTTCTTGAAGTAGGGCGCTAGAACCAACAACGTCTGCGTCACACTGATAAAACTCTCTAAACCTGCCTTTTTGAGGCCTGTCGGCGCGCCAAACAGCTTGCATTTGGTAACGCTTGAAAGGAAAATCAATCTCATTTTGGTGCATGGCCACATAACGTGCAAAGGGAACGGTTAGGTCGTAACGAAGGGCTTTTTCAGAAATCTGGGGTGTTAATTCCTTAGCATCCTTAGCGGCTATTTGCTCATCAGATACTTTAGATAAAAAATCTCCAGAATTTAAAATTTTGAAAATTAACCTATCCCCTTCCTCTCCATATTTACCCATAAGGGTGTCATAATTTTCAAATGAAGGCGTTTCTATAGGATTAAAACCATAAAGCTCAAATTGTCGCTTTATACAAGACATAATATACTGTCTTTTATTCACTTCAATAGGAGAGAAATCTCTAGTACCTTTTGGTATTGTTGGTTTTTGGGCCATATAAATCTAATTCTAAAAGCGTGTTATAAAACGTAAATATCGGTTTAATCTATAAGATTGTCAAACCACTGGTATAAATCGCCCTTAGTGATACTGGCGCCTTGTTTAATTAAATCAAACAACTCTGAATTTCTAGGGTCTTTATAGGCCTTTGCAGCAGACAAATATTCCACAAAATCTCCCTGGTAATTTTTTTTAAACCAAGCAAATCCCACTGCGGTGTTTAAATCAATATCTGGATTGAGCACTTTAACAGAAATGAGTTTTATCTCCTTTTCGAGTGCTTCAAATAAATGCATATGTTGGGCACTTATATTTTCCAAGTACGATACTTTGTTTAGTACGCCCTCCCAGATAAGGTCACTAAAAATATCTAACTCTTCCTCTGCCGCTGCTGGTTTTTCTCGCTTTATCTCTTCCCACTCACCCGCCGTAATAGATTGGGTAGCTAAGAAATTGACAAACTCTGGTTGCAACTCTTCCAATTGCTCTTTAGTTAACCTGGTGTATTTCATTTTGCAAAAATAAAAAAGGCGGTGTAAAAACACCGCCTTTTTTCAATTACATTTAAAAAATGTTATGCTTCAGCAATTACTTCAAAAGCAATTTCTACAATAACTTCTCTATGTAAACGAACCTCAGCAGTGTATGCTCCAGTACGCTTGATAGTTCCACCAGGTACTGTGATAAACTTTTTCTCAATCGCTTGTCCTGCTTTTTCAAAAGCGGCAGCAACATCTATGTTTGAAATAGATCCGAATAATTTATCACCACCTGCAGTTTTTGCAGTAAGCTTAATCTCTAATTGTTTAAGTGCTTCTGCCAATTTACTAGCTTCTGCAACTACTTTTTTCTCTTTATGTGCTCTTTGCTTTAAATTTTCTGCCAATACTTTTTTAGCAGAAGAAGTAGCCATAGCAGCCAATCCATTAGGGATTAAATAGTTTCTACCGTATCCGTTTTTCACGTTTACAATATCATCTTTAAAACCTAAGTTCTGTACGTCTTCTCTTAATATAAGTTCCATGATGCGTTGCTTTTATTTTAATAAATCACCTACGTAAGGCATTAATGCAATGTGACGCGCTCTTTTTACAGCAGTAGCCACTTTACGCTGATATTTCAATGAAGTACCAGTTAATCTTCTCGGCAAAAGTTTCCCTTGCTCATTTACTAACTTCATTAAAAAATCTGGATCTTTATAATCTACATATTTAATACCAGACTTTCTGAAACGACAATATTTCTTCTGTTTGTTGGTATCTATGTTTAACGGGGTTAAATACCTGATTTCTCCGTCTTTTTTACCTTTTGCTTGTTGTTCTATAGACATAATAATTAGGCTTTAGTTTGTAATTTAACTCTTCTACGCTCTGCCCATGAAATGGCATGCTTGTCTAATTTTACAGTTAAGAATCGCATAATACGCTCATCTCTTCTGAACTCTTGCTCATAAGGAGTAATTACCTCTCCTGGAGCAGTGAACTCAAACAAATGGTAAAAACCACTTTTTTTGTGCTGAATAGCATAGGCTAATTTTTTTAGCCCCCAATTTTCCTTAGCGACCATTTTGGCGCCTTTACTAATTAAGAAATCCTCAAATTTCTTAACTGTTTCCTCTATCTGAGTATCAGACAGAACGGGATTTAAAATGAAAACAGTTTCGTAATGATTCATATGTTATATAATTTAAGTCTGCAAAAGTAAGCCTTTTTTCTGTATATGCAAAAAATTTAGATGCTCTAGTAAATTTAAACAGCAACAAATTCAATAATACTGTTTTTCAATCAGTTAGATATTTATTTAGACCTACAAAGCCATTATAGCTGCACAAAACAACAGATTAAATTGGTTTCACAACATAATAGGCTTGGTTCACATCATTAATCGTAAATGGTTTGAAAATTTAAATACATTTATGACAACCCATTGAAAATCCCATTTCATATGTCAAAGCTAAAATGTGTTATTGTAGAAGATTCAGAGATTCAAAGAATCACTTTAGAAAGAATTATTAAATCTCATCCAGACCTTGTTCTAGTAACTAGTTTCAGGAATGCGATAGAGGCAAAAAACGGCATTAATAATAGGTTTGTTGACCTGGTATTTTTAGATATTGAAATGCCTTTAATTTCTGGATTTGAATTATTGGAGACCCTAAACTATAAACCCAGGTAATTGTTGTATCTGGCAACACCGCACACGCTCTTAAAGCATTTGAATATGACGTTACAGACTTTTTACAAAAACCTATTTTATTGACCAGATTTGATCTAGCCATAAAAAGAGCCATGCTTAAATATGAGCAAATACACCAAAATGACGATTCTGAAAATCAAATATTCATCCGATCTAAGATGAGTAAAAAAAGAATAAATTTTGGCGAAATTAAATGGATTGAAGCCAAAGGTGATTATGTGAAAATAGTTACACTAGACAGCCATGTAATAGTGCTTTCCTCACTGAGGGCTTTTCACGAACTACTCCCTCAAGAAACCTTTATCAGGGTTCACAAGTCTTTTGTAATTAATATTGAAAAAATAGACCGATTTAACGCAAGAGAAGTTGCTATTAGTGGCCAGGTTATTCCGGTAAGCAGAGCGAAGAAAAGTTGTCTATCAGAAGCCATGAAATTTATGTAAAATAACTGGTCATTTTATGCCTAATAAAGAAAACTGGTAATAAATTATTCCTATTAAGGGATGCTAGTAATAAATTACACCTATTAGTGCTAGTAATAAATTGAGCGTTTAGCCCGTTAATGTTGGTTAATACGGGTCCACATTAAAGACAATTCTCACCCCTTTAAATGGTCCTACTGCCTCAAATGACTTTTCCAACCTCAGCAAAGAATCTTTCACTTGCTTAAGTGCATATTGATGAGGTGCTTTTAGGAGTATGTGCTTAATATACTGGTTTCTAACCCGAGACACCACAGGAAATTCAGGTCCCAAAACCCCTGTTTTAAATATATTTTTTAAACCCTTGGCAAACCAATCTGCGGCATCATTCAACTTATTATATTCTTTATGCTTGAGGGTTATTTTAATGATTTTATTAAAAGGAGGGTATTTATAAATCTCTCTCTGATACAATTGCTCCTTACACATAGATTGAAATTCATAGCTAGTTACCTGCTGAAGGATTTGATGCTCTGGTTGGTAAGTCTGAATGAGCACTTTCCCTTTTTTTTCTGTCCTACCCGCGCGTCCTGCAACCTGGGTAAGTAATTGGAAGGTCTTCTCATGCGCTCTAAAATCAGGAAAGTTTAACAACGCGTCTGCAGCCATTACACCCACCAAACCAACATCTCTAAAATCCAATCCTTTGCTCAACATTTGGGTACCTACAAGAATATCTATTTCATGTTGTTCAAAACGATCAATAATTTGTTGGTAGCCATCTTTTGCCCTTGTTGTATCTAGGTCCATTCGACCCACCCTAGCTTCAGGAAAAAGCACCTCCAAAGAAGCGACTACTTGTTCTGTTCCAAAACCTTTTGTAGACACATCTAAACTTCCACAAGCATTACATTGAGACTTTTTGTATTCTTCATAACCACAATAATGGCAACGAAGCACTCCTGCGTTAGAATGAAAGGTTAAACTCACATCACAACTTTTACAATGAGGGGTGTGCCCACAGCTAAAACATTCAACTATTGGAGCGTATCCCCTCCTATTCTGAAATAAAATCACCTGCTCTCCTGCAGACAAAGTTTCTTCAATAGCCCACCTGAGTGGCTCTGAAAACTGAAGCTTCATCTTTTTCTTTTTGTATTGTTCCTTGAGGTCTATCAAATTAATACTAGGCATAGCAATATTTGCATGTCTTTTGGTTAATTCCGCTAAACCGTATTTGTGTTGCAATACATTTTGCATTGATTCTAAACTCGGGGTAGCGGAGCCCAATACAATAGCTGCCTTTGAAATATGTGCCAAAACAATAGCCGAATCTCTAGCATGGTATCTAGGGGCTGGATCAAACTGTTTAAATGAATTTTCATGCTCCTCATCTACTATTACGAGACCTAATTTCTTAAACGGTAAAAAAAGTGCAGATCTAGCGCCAACAATCAATTGCGCCTTTGGGCTTTCATTGACTGTATTTTGCCAAACTTCTACACGCTCTTGCAAATTGTATTTAGAATGATACACAGAAACACTAGTGCCAAAATAGGACTGAAGCCTGGTGATAAGCTGGGTTGTCAATGCAATTTCAGGCAATAAATACAATACTTGCTTTCCACTTGAAAGCGCTTCCTGAATTAAAGCCGCGTATACTTCTGTCTTTCCAGAAGCAGTGACTCCGTGTAAAAGCGCCACTTTTCGTTCATTAAAATGAGACTTAATTGCAGCCAATGCTTTTATTTGTGGAGGATTTAAAGGTTTAATTGGTATTGTTTTAAAATCCGGATCAAGTAAAACACGGTCTACCCTTCTTGCTGTTTTTTCCAATACACCTTTAGAAACCAATGCCTTTAATGCGGCAGGACTTAGTCCATTATTTCTAAGATCTAGGTCGGTAATCACTTTTGAATGCGATGCAGCAGCAATAAAGAAATTTACTATTTCAAGCTGTTTGGGGGCATTTTTAAGCTTTAACTCCAAAGATTCTACATGGCTAGCATCTGAAAGAAAATGCTTTGGAAAGGTGTACTCATTTCTAAATTTTGGGGTGTAACGTGCCGTGAGTTGCTCTTCAACAACAACTAATTTAAGGTTTAAAAGAACCTCAATAATATTAAAAATATTGTCATTTTGCACAAGAGTACTCAAGGTCTGAATAGGAAGTGATACGTCTGAGGACAGTGCATCCAAAACTATATAAGCATTGTCCGAAAGACCTGCTATGAGCGCATCATGATCCCTTTTCAAGATATCTGAACGCCTGAGATGTGTCTCTCCCTCTAAAATCAGTGCAGTTGGAACAGCCGTTTTATATACCTCACCTAAAGCGCACATATAATAATCTGCCATCCAAGACCAATGCTTTAATTGTATTTCAGTAACAATTGGTGTAGCATCTAAAATGGAGAGTATTCTTTTTGGTTCGTAAGTTCCTTCAAATGTATTTTCAAGGGAATAAACCAATGCGGTATACACTTTGGATTTACCAAAGGGGACCGCAACCCTCATGCCCGGTAAAAGGAATTGATATTCCGCCTCTTCTAACTCATAGGTAAATAATTGCTTTAAAGGCAATGGAAGAATAACGGAAACAAAGTGCCTGATCATGAATCCTCTTTATTTTTCACAATACCACTCTTTAATGAAAATAAGCTCATGTTGAGCTCAAAGCCTAAAAGCAAGATATTTGAGTTAATCCATATATAAAACATTAGAATCAAAAGCCCCCCTAACGCACCATATAGCTGGTTATAGGTAGAGAAATTATCTATATAAATTCCAAAAAAATAAGAGGTGAACAAAAACAAAGCGGTAGTCATAAAAGCGCCAATGGAGAAAAAATTGGTCTTGGTCGTTTCTGCTGTTCCAAAGAAATACAAAATAGTTGTAATCAGATAGAAAACACCCGCGAAAAAAGCGGTCTTTAACCAATACACCAACTGTAGTTCTTGATCTGCAGAGGTGTAGGGATTGCTTTTTGAAAAGTCAATCATGAAATCTAAAATATAAAATTCAAAATATACATATCCAATGGCTCCCAAGATAAAAAGCAGGGATAATAAAAGCCCTACAGCTAAGGCAAATACATATTGTTTAAAAAAGTTTCTGCTGAGTTTTGAATGGTATGAGTTTTCAAATCCTCCGAAAATAGCGTTCACCCCATTGGCCATTAAAAAAATAGAAACCACAAAAGATGTAGATAACAAGCCTGACTGCTTTTGCTGCTTAATCTGATTGAAAATCTCAGAAAAATAATCTCCAGTGGCAGTGGGCAAAAAAGATTCCATAAACAAAAACAATTGCTCCTCAAATGCCTGGTCTCCTATTTGAATGTAAGGAATAATGTACGGCACCAAGGTTAATATAAAAATGAGCAGTGGAAATAGCGCCGTAAAAAGCGAGAAAGAAATAGCACTCGCCCTTGTAGAAAGCGCTCCCTTGATTATCCCCAACATATACATCTCAATAAGATCATATGCAGACAAACCTTCGAATCCGGGGAGCTGAACTTTTTTAAGTAAAGACAACAAGTTTCTAAGTAGGGGTATTTTTTGAATTTTTATCTCAATCTCCTTTGACATGGTAAACGTATAGTCTTTCTGCTAAATTAATAAAAACAAATACCTTTGTATACTTATCTGATTAAAATGACCATAAAACTAATTGCTGTTGGAAAGACAGACCAAAAAGAGCTACAACACCTTATTGATGTTTACATTTCAAGACTCAAACACTATGTCAGTTTTGAAATAAACATTATCCCAGATATTAGACATAGTAAAAATTTAAGTGAGTCACAGCAAAAATCAAAAGAAGCTGCGCTTATTTTAAAACAAATCACACCCGCAGATATCTTTATCCTATTAGATGAAAACGGAAAAAGTTATGACTCAGTAGCATTTTCAAATTACCTTCAAAAACAAATGCTAAGTGGTCAAAAACAATTGGTTTTTGTGATTGGTGGTCCTTATGGATTCAGCGAAGAAGTTTATCAAAGAGCCCATGGAAAAATTAGCCTATCCAAAATGACATTTTCTCATCAGATGATTCGATTGTTCATGGTAGAACAGTTGTATAGAGGGTTTAGTATTTTAAAAAATGAACCTTACCACCACAGATAAAAATCATTTAATATTTTCGAAAGCACCCACACTAGTACAATACCCTAAACTTAATGGTGTTAGGTATTTCCTTAAGTGCTTTAATCACTTCTTTGTTGTAATCTTTATCTAAATCTGAAATCACATAACCTACCTCAGCATCTGTAGAGAGAAACTGTCCACTAATGTTCATATCAAAGGATGCCAACACTTCATTTATTTTGGCCATAATTCCTGGAACATTTTTATGAATGTGTAAAAATCTATGGGCATTTTGTTGCTTGGGCAGTCTAATATTTGGAAAGTTTACAGCGTCTACCGTATTTCCAGAATTCATGTATTCCATTATTTTATTTGGCACAAAATTAGCAATATCTCTTTGTGCCTCTTCCGTACTGCCTCCAATATGAGGTGTTAATATAACATTTTCCATACCCTGAAGGGCCGTTACAAAGGCTCCATTGCTAATAGGCTCCTCTGGATAAACATCTACTGCAGCGCCACCTATTTGGCCGGATTTTAATGCGCTTACCAAGGCTTCAATATTCACTACAAATCCTCGTGACAGATTCACTAATAAAGCCCCATGCTTCATAGCGTCAAAAGCAGCCTTATTAAAAAAGTCTTTATTTGCTTTGTTGTCATCTATATGTAAGCTCACTACATCTGACAAATAGGTGGCGCTGCAGTAGATGTTTATCCAGAGGAGCCTATTAGCAATGGAGCCTTTGTAACGGCCCTTCAGGG
>Ga0102887_1001369_pt1 | contig 11013 bp, 8 predicted proteins | sample Colrivmet1550B02_FD_84504 | JGI IMG/M metagenome (GOLD analysis project Ga0102887, IMG submission 84504) | Estuarine microbial communities from the Columbia River estuary - metaG 1550B-02 | ecosystem: Environmental > Aquatic > Marine > Intertidal zone > Estuary | place: USA: Columbia River...
TTCATTAGATTTACTTAAAAAGTACGATACTGAAGGTATTACCATCAACCAAGAAGAATTAGAAGAAAATAAAAATAGAATTGTTGAAACACTCAATAATTATAAAATTGGGATTGCAAACATAAAAGCAACGATTGGACCAACAGTTACACTTTATGAAATCATTCCAGAAGCTGGAGTTCGGATCTCAAAAATTAAGAATTTAGAGGACGACATTGCTCTTTCGCTTTCAGCATTAGGAATTCGAATCATTGCGCCAATCCCAGGGCGTGGAACCATAGGGATAGAAGTTCCTAACAAAAATGCAACCATTGTATCAATGCATTCTGTAATCGCTTCTCAAAAATTTCAGAAATCAGAAATGGAACTTCCGATTGCTTTAGGAAAAACTATTAGTAATGAAACCTTTGTAGTAGACTTAGCAAAGATGCCACACTTACTCATGGCAGGAGCTACTGGACAAGGAAAATCGGTTGGTTTGAATGCGGTTCTTACATCATTACTTTACAAAAAACACCCTGCTGAAGTTAAATTTGTGTTGGTAGACCCAAAGAAAGTTGAACTAACGTTATTTAATAAAATTGAACGTCACTATTTAGCAAAACTACCAGATAGCGAAGATGCCATTATTACTGATAATACCAAGGTTATTAATACTTTAAATTCATTATGTATTGAGATGGATAACCGTTATGAAATGCTGAAAAATGCATTTTGTAGAAATATTAAAGAATACAACGAAAAATTCAAGGCGCGAAAACTCAACCCAAACGATGGGCATAAATTCTTACCATATATTGTTTTGGTTGTTGATGAATTTGCTGACTTAATTATGACAGCTGGTAAAGAAGTCGAAACTCCAATTGCACGATTGGCACAGTTGGCCAGAGCCATTGGAATACACCTTATTGTTGCTACCCAACGTCCTTCTGTGAATGTAATTACCGGAATAATTAAAGCCAACTTCCCTGCACGAATTGCTTTTAGAGTGACCTCTAAAATTGATTCTAGGACTATTTTAGACGGTTCGGGAGCAGATCAGTTGATTGGGCGAGGAGATTTACTGTACACTCAAGGAAATGATATGATTCGTATTCAATGTGCCTTTGTAGATACGCCAGAGGTTGAAAAACTAACTGATTATATTGGATCTCAAAAAGCTTATCCAAGTGCATACATGCTACCAGAATATGTAAGTGAAGAATCTGGTACAAATCTTGATAACAACATAAACGAAAGAGATCAACTGTTTAGAGAAGCTGCAGAAGTTATTGTAACTGCTCAACAAGGATCTGCTTCTTTATTACAAAGAAAATTAAAGCTAGGTTACAACAGAGCTGGACGTCTAATTGACCAGCTAGAAGCCGCAGGAATAGTTGGCCCTTTTGAAGGCAGTAAAGCACGACAAGTACTCATTCCTGATTTTGTAGCCCTTAATCAATTATTAGATCAAGAAATTATATAAATAATGAAGTATTTTATAACTATTATATTCACAATGAGTATCGGTCTGTGTCAAGCACAAAATCGTGACCCAGAAGCCCAAGCTCTTTTAAAACAAGTAAGCACTAAGGTTAATGGATACCACAATATGGTATTAGATTTCAAGTATGTGTTGGACAATAATGAAGAAAACATTCACCAAGAAACGCGCGGCAATGTCACCTTAGCAGGAGATAATTATGTGTTAAATATTCTTGGAATTACGAGAATATTTGACGGAGAAAAACTAATTACAATCAGTCCAGAAGATGAGGAAGTGACTATTTCTACACAAAATACAGCCGAAGAAAACACCATCACTCCGAGTCAATTACTTTCATTTTATGAAGAAGGTTACAATTATAAAATGGATATTATTCAAAATATTAGAGGACGGAAAATTCAATATATAAAATTGAACCCCATCGATTCGAATACTGAGATTAACTATATTTTATTAGGGATTGATTTAATTACCAAACATGTGTATAATTTGATTGAAATTGGAAGTAACGCAACAAAAACAACATTAACAATCAACGCTTTTAAAACCAATCAACCATTATCTGAATCTTTATTTTCGTTTGACGCTTCAAAATACAGTGATTATTTTATCAATAATTTAGACTAAACTTTATTTTGAAAATTTTAGACCGTTATATTTTAACCACATATTTAAAGACATTTTTCAGTGTATTTACTATTCTGATGATGATATTTATTTTACAGTCTGTTTGGGTTTATATTTCAGAATTGGCCGGTAAAGATTTAGAAATAGAAATTGTTCTTAAATTCTTACTTTATGTTTCTCCTCGAATTGTAGTTTTGGTTTTACCCCTCACTATTCTGTTAGCATCGATAATGGTTTTTGGAGGATTTTCCGAAAACTATGAATTTGCTGCTATGAAATCTACAGGAATTTCACTACAACGTGCCATGAAGAGTTTGAGTGTATTTATAGTGTTTTTAGCGGTGATTAGCTTTTTCTTTGCCAACAGTGTCATCCCTTATGCTGAATTTAATTTTTACAGTCTTCGTAGAAATATAGCCAAGGTTAAACCTGCAATGGCCATTGCTGAAGGGCAGTTTAATCAACTAAACGAAATAAACATAAAAGTTGCTGAAAAAAGTGGTGAAAATGGGGAGTTATTAAGAGACGTAATTATTCATCAGAAAAAAGGTAATATCTCTGGAAATTTTACTGTAATCAAATCCAAAACTGGGGAGTTTATTAGTGACGATACAACTGATGTATTACAACTTGTTCTAATTGATGGAAATTATTATGATGAGGTTCAACCTAAAGACTATACAAAACGCACCAAAAACAGACCATTTGTAAAAAGTACTTTTGAAAAATATATTATCAATATTGATGTGTCTCAATTCAACAACATTGATTTTGAAAAGAAGGAAAACATAACAAAGCAAACGATGTTGAATGTCGTCGATTTAAAGACTGCTATTGACTCTTTGAACACCAAAAGAAATAATGTGCTAACAAAGTTTTCAGAAACGATGTTACAGCGCACCAATCATCATACATTAAACCTTAATTACAAACTAAGCGAATTGGATTCCATAATTCAAAAAGTCGATGTTTTAAAGTTATACGAAGAACGAAAAATGATACAATTGATCGATATATCATTGAATTCAATTAAAACTGCAAAAAAAGATTTAAATTCAAGATCTAAAACTATGTTAAATTCAATGGTAAATATCAATAAACACATCGTTGCATTTCATGATAAATTTGCTTTAGGCCTCTCATGTATTATCCTGTTTTTTGTAGGTGCTCCATTGGGTGCATTGATTAGAAAAGGCGGAATTGGTCTTCCAATGATCATTGCTATACTTATATTTTTAACTTATCATTTTATTGGATTATTTGCCAAAAATAGCTCCGAGGATAGTAGTATTGATCCAGTTTTAGCGGCATGGCTATCCTCTTTAATTTTACTTCCTTTTAGTATATACTTGACAAATCGAGCCACAAAGGATCGCGCTTTGATAGATTTAGATAGTATTCTGATCCCTTTAAAGCAGTTAGTAACATCAAAATCAGATAAAGAGCTTATTGATATTATTCAAATTTCTTCTGAAGATTCATCTGAATTAGATCAATTTGAAAACAAAAAATTAATTGACATCGTGAAAAATTTTCGTCAATTTGGGCTCTCGTTAAATTACAAACAAACAGCGTTAAAAATCTTGAATTCAAGAGGCATTAGTGAACTTGAACTTAAAATGGGTGGTAATTTATCCAATCAAACCTATGAGAATGCACTACGAAATTACATCGACTTTAAAGAAAATTCTAAATTAGCTCTCATATTAAATTTACTAACGATAATACTAGGCTTTGGAGGCTCAATTTTAAGCAATAATGAATTTCAAATTATCGGTCAATCAATGAGTGTAATTGCAATTTTAAGTTTTATCTTTTTTGTAGTAGTGTTTCAAAAAACAACTTCAAATCAATCTGACTTTTATAAATTATTAAATATTAAATTTTTGACAAATGCATTTGTTTTTATCATTTTGGGGATCCCATTATTTATTCTTTACAGAATCTTTTTCATTAAGAAAATGAAAGAAGATTTATTGAAAATATCATAACGATTAAATTACTTATAATATCTTTACTAAAAAAATACCATGTCGATCACAGAACAAAAGGAACAAATAAGAACTGAATTAAATAGTATCGAAGATGCTATTAACGATATTCGATTAGGAAAAGTAGTTGTTGTGGTTGATGATGAAAATAGAGAAAATGAAGGAGACTTTATTGCTGCTGCAGAAAAAGTAACCCCTGAAATGATCAATTTTATGGCTTTGCATGGACGCGGTTTAATTTGTGCACCGCTTACTGAAACTCGATGCGATGAATTAGACCTTAATATGATGGTTCAAAATAATACGGTGCTCCATAATACACAATTTACAGTTTCCGTTGATTTAATAGGAAACGGGTGCACTACTGGAATCTCAACATCAGACCGATCTAAGACAATCAAATCTTTAGTTGACACAAATACAAAGCCGCACGATTTAGGACGACCTGGTCACATTTTTCCTTTAAAAGCAAAAAATGGTGGGGTACTCCGCAGAACAGGACATACGGAAGCTGCAGTAGATTTAGCACGATTAGCAGGATTAGAACCTGCAGGGATTTTAGTTGAAATTTTGAATGACGATGGTTCAATGGCTCGTTTACCTGAATTAAGGGTTGTCGCTAAAAAGTTTGACTTAAAAATAATTTCCATTGAAGACTTGGTCGCCTATAGAATGGAACACGATTCTTTAATCAAGAAAAAACAAGATTTTCAAATTGAAACACGCTTTGGAGATTTTAGGTTGAGAGCTTATCAACAAACAACAAATGATGCTGTTCACATTGCATTGACTAAAGGTACTTGGGGCACGAACGAAACAGTTCCTACTCGTATCAATTCAACATTGATAAATAATGATATTTTAGGAACACTAACTAATGATGCTGACCAACAACTTGACGGTATGTTCAAGTTAATTAGTAAACACGGAAAAGGAGCTATTCTATTTATCAATCAAGTGAGTCAACCCTCTAGCCTTTTGAAGCGATTGGAGATTGTAAAAAACACCCAACAAAAAGGAAAAGTCACCAAAGCTCCAAATATTGGAATGGATTCAAAAGATTTTGGGATCGGTGCGCAAATACTTCACGACTTAAACATTCATAAACTAGGACTTATTTCTAACAGTGAACACAAAAAACGGGTGGGTATTATTGGATACGGTTTAGAAATTGTTGACTATATCAATTACTAAGTAGAAAATTATTGTGTAAGTTTTGCTGTGGTTTTAACGATTTGCTTACCATATAGTTCTAACGATGAAAGTATCAATAGACGTGATAAATATGACAAACTATTTTTTAGTTCTTAATCAATGGAAACGTCAAATAATTCAAAACCAGAGATGGACTTGTTTTATTTAAATTCTATGATTGATTCGTTAACAGGTTTGCGAACTTTTTTCATAGCTCCAAACATATCATCAGTAGCACGATAACCTATGGGCATTACAAGAACAGAGCGTAAACCTTGATCTTTAAGTTTAAAAAAGCGGTCGTATTCTATGGGATCAAATCCTTCCATGGGACAAGCATCGATCCCTTGAGTCGCACAAACTGTAAGCATATTTCCCATGGCTAAATAAGCTTGTTTGGCACCCCATTTAAAAATATCATCATCAGATTTCTCTTTAAAACTGCTAATGACACTAGTTCTAAAAGGATTCAAAACTTCGTCTGGAGTGTTGTTAATAGAGATGATGCGATCAAAAAATGCTCTGATATACGTTTCATCAATATTAGTTTCAACACAAAATACACATAAATGAGATGCCTGTCCTACTTGTTTTTGATTCATAGACAATGGCACCAAATCGGTAAGAGTTGATTTATTACTTACAATGAGTAACTTTACAGGTTGAAGTCCATAAGAACTCGCTGTAAGATTAAACGCATTTTTGAGTAACTCTATTACTTGTTCTGAAATGATGGCTTCAGAATCAAATTTTTTTGTTGCGTAGCGCCATTCGAGGGCTTTTATAATATCCATAAGTAAAGTTTTTCCAAAAGTATATAATTTTACATCGATTTGACAAAAAATAGTCTTAATTATTGCTTAAAAACAGACAGATAAAATTTTTTTAAAATAATTACTAAAAGTATTTGATAGAACTAAAAACCCTTTTATATTTGCAACCCGTTGGAGAATTGGCAGAGTGGTCGAATGCGGCAGTCTTGAAAACTGTTGAGGGTCACACCTCCGGGGGTTCGAATCCCTCATTCTCCGCTTAAAAAAAAGCCCATAATTTTCATTATGGGCTTTTTATTTTAATCTAATTTATTAAAAGAATATCTTCTGATTTTTATCAACTATTCCATTTTTTCTTAAATAATTTATAATAACTTTTAAGAAAACTTAAATTACTTTAGATTAGCAATAAATTCAATTTTTAAAAAATGAAAAAATTACTTTATTTATGTTCTATCATTCTAGTTTTATCATGTAGTAATGAGGATTCTAGTACTATAACACCAACAAACAATAATGGGACAATGGATTTATATGCAACGGGCACTGTATCAGAACAATCCCCTACAGAGGCTAAGGAAACCATTTTTGGAAAATGGAGCCTTATTAACGGATCAAGATTAGAAGCTGTTGATTGTACTTTTAATTCTATTGAATTCACAGAAGATTCTTACATTGTAGAACTAACTGTGAATGGTGAACTTGAAGTTGTATTTGGTACCTATGAACTAAATATTGATACAAATGGAAACGTTTCCAGTGTAGATTTAAATTACGTATTGGACAACACACTCTTAACAATTGCTACCTTAACTGATATTGTTGTAACTGAAAGTGATACAGAAATTTTTGCCACTTTTTTAATTGACTGGAATTTTCCTGAAGGATTTGACGGATGTGACAACCTTACAGGTGAATATTCAGTTGAAAAAGATGAACCAATGGATCAGAGTGATACAACGGATCCAAACTCTAATCATGCACAAGTTGTAGGAAACTGGACATTTGATTCAATGTTTGTGAACTCTCAAGACAACTCTTCTGAATGGTTAAATGAACCGTGTTATGAGTATTCTAGCAATGATGATAGTGATGTGCTTATTGATGGGTGTACTCCAGCTAGCTCTATAAACCTTACTATTTCAACTTATGGCACTTATGCTTTGGTTTGGACAGGAAGTAACCAAGGGACTCATATCGAAACTGATGTTTGGAATTGGACAGATGAAACTCAAACTGCATTTACTGTTGGATCTGAAGAACATAATACACTTATTACAATCGAATCTTTGTCCGATACACAAGGGGTATTTTCTATGACAGAAACACCTGATCCTGACAACGCTCCGTTTGAAGTGTATTATACAGTATATACGTTTACAAAAAATTAATATTTCGAATTATATCACAAAAAGGCTCCTATTAGGGAGCTTTTTTAGTTGATCATTTATTGAGTTAATTCCCATCTTTCTTTATGGATACTGAAAATATTGAAATTTTTTATTTGTTTTTCAAAAGACATACCATTTCTTAAGGCGACTTTCTTGGAACTTATATTATCAACGTGAAACATGGACATTAATACGTCAGAAAAATTATGTTCAAAAGCATAGTTTTTACATTTCAAGGCCGCTTCGGAAGCATACCCCCGCCCGCAAAACTGTGGGAGTACAGAATATCCTATTTCTAAACGTTCAATATCTTCAACCATTTGGACTAATACACCACACTGCCCAACTAGTTGGTCTGATTTTTTATCAATCAAAACATTCATACCTCCTAAATTATTATCGTACCTGTTAAATGCTTTTTCAAACCATTGTTTACATAGTTCAAGTTCTGATAGCGTAGAATCTAAATCTAAAAATTTAGCAATATTATTTGCTTTAAACATAGGCAGCCAAGCATCAAAGTCATCTAGTTGAAGTCTTCTGAATTTAAGCCGTTTAGTTTCTTGACCTGTAAGGAGGTAGTTCATTTCTAATTTTGTGTGATAAAAATAGTAATTTAAAGTCTGTTTGTCTCTTATAATTTTACTGTATTTAGGTTAAGTTAGTATTTATAAAATTCACTTTGTTATATTTGTTATGTTGCCGTAATCATTTTTTAAACTATGAGAAGTATTCAAAAACAGTCAAATGAAGTGGAATAATGCCTTAAAAGATTTTGCTTTATATCTAAAAATTGAGCGTGGCATGTCCATACATACTGTCAACAACTATACTTTTGATGTTCAAAAACTGGTATTGTATCTAGAAGCGAATGAAATGTCATTAAACCCGCTTCAAATCACTACTGAAGATGTTCAAGGGTTTATCTATGAAATGGCCAAAGAATTAAATCCAAGAACCCAATCAAGACTCATTTCTGGTTTGCGAAGTTTTTATGATTATTTGATCTTTGAAAATTATTGTACTTCCAATCCCTTAGAACAAATTGAAGCACCCAAAATTGGACGTAAATTACCAGACACACTTTCAGTTAAGGATATCGATCTAATAGTAGCTAGCATTGACTTGAGCAGTCCACAGGGTGAACGCAACCGTGCAATTATAGAAACTTTGTACAGTTGTGGACTTCGAGTCAGCGAACTTACAGAGCTTAAGATTTCAGATTTATTTTTTGAAGAAGGGTTTATTAAGGTCACTGGAAAAGGCAATAAACAACGCTTTGTTCCGATCGGATCGTTGACCCAGAAGTATATAAATCTATATAAAAACCACGTCCGAGTGAAGATCAAAATTGAAACTCCTTTTAATGATACCCTATTTTTAAACCGACGTGGAAAGCAGCTCAGTAGAGCAATGATTTGTACTATTGTAAAAACATTGGGGGCTAAAGCTGGGATTAAAAAGAACATTTCTCCTCATACGTTTAGACATTCGTTTGCGACACATCTTCTTGAAAATGGAGCCGACTTAAGAGCTATTCAGATGATGTTAGGTCATGAAAGCATTACGACCACAGAAATCTATATGCACGTGGATAAAAGCCATCTTAAAGACGCCATGCTAAAATTTCATCCTAGAGCCTAAAAAAAGCATCCCGAAGGTTGCTTTTTTAATCACTATTAATTAGTTGTATTATTTGGCTATATTAACTGCACGTGTTTCACGAATAACCGTAACTTTCACTTGTCCAGGGTAAGTCATATCTGTTTGAATTTTCTGAGAAATTTCAAATGATAAGTTACCTGCTTTTTCATCTGTCACTTTTTCACTTTCTACAATCACACGAAGTTCACGACCCGCTTGAATTGCATAAGCTTTCTGAACGCCACTAAATCCAAAAGCGATCTCCTCTAAATCTTTCAAACGTTGAATGTAAGAATCTAAAACTTGACGTCGTGCTCCTGGACGCGCCCCTGAAATAGCATCACAAACTTGTACGATTGGAGACATAAGTGATTTCATTTCAATTTCGTCATGGTGGGCACCTATTGCATTGCATACTTCTGGGTTTTCGCCGAACTTTTCGGCCCACTGCATCCCTAAAATAGCGTGTGGTGTTTCCATATCTGCTTCTGCATCTGGTACTTTTCCAATATCGTGTAACAGTCCTGCACGTTTGGCTAGCTTTGGGTTAATTCCTAATTCTGCAGCCATCACCCCACAAAGTTTGGCTACTTCTCTAGAGTGTTGTAATAGATTCTGACCATAAGAAGAACGGTATTTCATCCGCCCAACTGTTTTAATTAGTTCAGGGTGTAATCCGTGAATACCTAAATCGATCACTGTCCGTTTTCCAACTTCAATAATTTCTTGTTCAATTTGTTTTTGTGTTTTCCTTACAATTTCTTCAATACGAGCCGGATGGATACGACCGTCTGTTACTAATTTGTGTAAGGATAAACGGGCTACTTCTCTTCGTACGGAATCAAAACAAGATAAAATAATAGCTTCTGGTGTGTCATCCACAATAATTTCAACTCCAGTCGCTGCTTCAATTGCTCTAATGTTACGACCTTCGCGACCTATAATGCGGCCTTTCACATCATCTGACTCTATGTTAAATACTGATACACAATTATCAACTGCTTCTTCAGTTCCAATTCGTTGGATAGTGTTAATAATGATTTTTTTAGCATCTTGTTCAGCTGTTAGCTTCGCTTCTTCCATCGTATCTTGAATAAAGACCATGGCATCATTTTTTGCTTCTGATTTTAATGACTCGACTAGTTGATGTTTAGCATCTTCTGCTGACAAACCAGAAATAACTTCCAGTTGTTTAATTTGACTTTTATGTGCTTTTTCAACTTCTTCTTTACGTTTATTTAAAATTTCGATGCGATGTTCATAATCTTTGATTTTAGATTCAATATCAACTGATAATTTTTTATTTTTAGAAAGTTCCGAGGATATTTGTGACTCTTTATCTCGGGTGCGTTTTTCTGCTTCGCTCATTTTCTTTTCTCTTGAAAGAATAATTTGTTCGTGCTCAGATTTTAATTCTAAAAAGCGTTCTTTAGCTTGAAATATTTTATCTTTTTTTGTGGACTCACCTTCTGATTTTGCTTTTGAGATGATTGAACTCGCTTCTCGTTTCGCATTTTTTGTAAGTTGAGAAGCGTTACTTTTTTCACGAGCTTTAGAGATTGCTAATCCTAGAACAAGTCCTAGGACAACGGCTCCTAAAGCAATGAGTATAATGTTGGATTCCATAGTTGATAGTTTAATTTATAAAAAAGCCTACATCAATCTGGTTTTTGTATAAACTCCATAAATACAAGATTTAGAGTTGAAAAGCTGATCAAGGATCTGTAACTAGACAGCATGCTTTTACAACTTAAACGCACTCCTTTTTAAAGAATTTCCGTTGAGTTTATCAAAAAAATGATCAATATAGGCAGTAACCTTATGTTATTTAAAGAACGTTATTATTTAAATGTGAATCTATTAATTTATCTACTGAAATTAGACGAGATTCTAAATCTTCATTTAAA
>Ga0102887_1001412_pt1 | contig 10829 bp, 10 predicted proteins | sample Colrivmet1550B02_FD_84504 | JGI IMG/M metagenome (GOLD analysis project Ga0102887, IMG submission 84504) | Estuarine microbial communities from the Columbia River estuary - metaG 1550B-02 | ecosystem: Environmental > Aquatic > Marine > Intertidal zone > Estuary | place: USA: Columbia River...
AATACATAGTTTTAAACAGGTTCATCACATGATTTCTACAGTCCAAGCAAAAGCATTACCCACCATTTCCCCTGTGAATATCATTGCTGCTACTTTTCCAATGGGAAGCATGACTGGGGCTCCAAAAATCTCGGCCATGAAAATTATTGAGGCTCTCGAAAACACCAAAAGAGGCCTTTATTCTGGGGGCGTTGGATACTTTACTCCGAATGGGGATTTTGATTTTAATGTGGTGATTCGAAGCATATTGTACAACGCCTCCAAGTCTTATCTTTCATTTTCTGTTGGAAGTGCAATCACTTCAAAAAGTACACCCGAAAACGAGTTTGAGGAATGTCTTGTGAAAGCTAAAGCAATGCGTAGTGTTTTGGAGAATTAATTTGTAGTTTTGTCTCATGTTAAAAGCCTTTCAATATCTCTTAAAAACCCGTTTTTCTCTTTTAGAGGAGTCCCCTTTATTGGTTGCGGTTTCAGGGGGATTAGACAGTATGGTTCTGACTGACTTATGTTTAAAATCAGGTTTAAATATTTCATTGGCACATTGTAATTTTAAACTAAGAGGGGATGAGAGTGATGGTGACGAAAACTTTATAAAAGGGTTCTCACAAAGACATAATTTAGATGTTTTTACAACCCATTTTGAAACAGAGACGTTTGCAACGGCTAGCAAACAATCCGTTCAGATGGCAGCACGTCAATTGCGGTATGAATGGTTTGAGTCCTTAAAAAATCTACATGGTTTTGAATATATTTTAACTGCTCACCATGCAAATGATAATCTAGAAACTTTCCTCATTAATTTATCACGTTCTACTGGTTTGGAAGGGCTTACAGGGATACCAGAAGTTAACTGTACTGTTGTGCGCCCATTGTTAGAATTTTCTAGAGATCAGATTTATGATTTTGCAGCCCAAGAAAAAATATTATGGCGTGAGGACAGCTCCAATAACAGTACTAAATATTTACGTAATAATTTAAGACATACCATCATCCCGCTTCTAAAAGATTTGAACCCATCCTTTATTGAAAATTTTCAAACCACTCAAGACCATTTGAAGGATGTACAATCTATTTTAGAAGATTATATGTTAGAAGTAGAGGATAAGGTTATTGAATCAATTGATGAAAATCAAATTGCATATAGTGTTGATCAAATTAAATCCTTAAACAATTCGAAGGCGTATTTATACCAATTGCTAAAAGCATATAATTTTACCGATTGGACTCAACTCACAACCCTTTTAGAGGCGCAATCCGGTAAACAGATTACGTCTTCGACACATCGTTTACTGAAAAACAGGTCTCAATTAATTTTAACTCCACTTAATACATCATCAAAAGTATCGCTTTCTATTGAAGTTACTGATAAAAAGGTGTTTATAGCAAACCAACCATTTGATTTAAAACTTGAAATCACTGATTCTGTAAAGGAAACTACTAAAGACGATGTGTATTTGGATTTTGAATTGTTACAGTTTCCCTTACGATTGGGTAATTGGAATCACGGAGATTATTTTTATCCCTCAGGAATGACTGGAAAAAAGAAACTGAGCAAGTATTTTAAAGACGAAAAATTCTCTTTAGTTGATAAAGAAAATACAATAATTATTTACAGCGGTAATGACGTTGTTTGGGTTGTTGGAAAGCGAGCTGATCAACGATTTATAACGACAAAAACCAGCACTCAAATTTTAAAACTATCAATAGAACACAATGCCCATAGTTAAAAGTAATTTTAAGGCACATTTCGGATTTCGAAGTGGATTTATTTCCACTGTATATTCGGGCTTGATACGACGTTTAAAAATTAAGCAAACAAGAGAACGCATCACTCTCAGAGATGATGATTTTATCGATTTAGATTGGAGTTATAGTTCAATTCCTTCAAAATCAGTGATTATTCTTTTTCATGGTTTGGAGGGGCATGGACAACGGCCTTATATCACTGGAGCGGCATTGCATTTTAATGAACAACATATCGATGCAATTTGTGTTAATTTTCGTTGTTGTAGCGGCGAATTGAATAAGTATTATACAAGCTATCATTCTGGCAAAACGGATGATGTAGAAGATATTATTAAGCATGTGATTTCTCTTGAAAAATATGATTCTATTTTTCTAAAAGGGATTAGCCTTGGAGGTAGTATTCTGTTGAAATATCTGGGAGATGGAACAGTCGTGCCTCCTCAAGTCAAAGCAGCAATGGCAGTCTCAGTACCTTGTGACTTATCAGGTTCAGCAAAAGCATTACATACCCTAAAAAACTTACCCTATCACATCAATTTTAAAAGGGGACTAGTCAACCGTTTGAAATTGAAACAAAAGAAGTTTCCAGAAGCCATTTCAAAAGCCAGAATTAAAACCATCAAAACGTTGAATGATTTCGATGAAGTCTATACATCAAGAGCACATGGTTTTAAAAATGCACAAGATTATTATGATAAATGTAGTAGTCTTCAATTTTTAAATGCCATCAACACACCTGTGTTAATTTTAAATGCACTCAACGATTCATTTTTATCAGAAGCTTGTTACCCATACAATGAAGCAAAAATAAATCCAAATGTATTCTTAGAAACGCCTAATCATGGTGGTCATGTTGGCTTTATCAGTCGAAATGGATATTATTATAATGAAACGCGGGCGTTAGATTTCTTTTTAGAATGTAAGTAAGGTCTTATATATTTTATCCATTGGAAAGCCCATTACATTAAAATATGAGCCTTCAATTTTAGTTACACCTATTTGTCCAATCCAATCTTGAATTCCATAGGCACCAGCTTTGTCAAGCACCTTAAAGTTATGGATATAATACCATAGTTCGTCGTCACTTAATTCTTTAAAGGTCACCTTTGTTATTGAATTAATAGTTTTTTGAGATGCTATAGATTTAAAACAAACCGAGGTTATTACTTCATGGGTGTGACCACTTAAGGATTTTAGCATTTCAAAAGCTTCGTTGTTGTCTTTTGGTTTTCCAAGGGCTTTATTGTTGAACCAAACAATTGTATCACTTGTGATGAGGATGTCATTAGGTTTTAACTCCTCTACAAACGGCATCGATTTAAGTTGTGCCAAATAATCAGATATTTCAAAATGTCGAAGCCTGTTCGGATATTCTTCTTTAACTGATTTGATTCGGATTTCAAAATCTAGCCCTAGACCTTTGATTAACTCCTGCCTTCGGGGGGAAGAGGAGGCTAAAATGATGTGTCTAGATTTTAAATTGTTTGCAAGCATTCTAATAAATTAATCATATTTAGCATCAAATACTTTCATCCAATGGCCTTGTACTTTTAAGACTTGCTCTATAATATCACGAGCTGCTCCAGTACCTCCGTTTTTGTGAGAAATATATTTTGAAACTGCTTTCACTTCAGGTACTGCATCTTGCGGACATGTTGGAAGTCCAACGAGTTTCATAGGCGGAATATCTGGAATATCATCACCCATGTAAACCACATTTTCGGGTTTTAATTGATATTTGTCAAACAATTCATTGAGGTGAATAACTTTGTCATGTGCCCCTAAACTAATTTCTTGAACGCCCAAACCTTCAAGCCGTTTGCGAACACCTTCATTTTTTCCACCCGAAATAATGCAAACCAAAAAGCCTGCATCTACTGCTGTTTTTAAAGCAAATCCATCTCTTGTACTCATTTTTCGTAACATTTCGCCTTCGGAAGTCACTAAGACTGAGGAATCGGTGAGGACGCCATCGACATCAAAAATAAACGCTTTAATATCTTTTAAATATTCTTTATAACTTTTTGAATCCATGTGTATTTTTTATTGATTGTGTAAGTTGTTCATAAATTGATTGGTATTCAGGGTGACTTTCTAAAGTTCTTAAATGATGATTGATGGTTATTTGGTCGTTACGTTTTGCAGGTCCCGTTTGCGCATTGTATGGCGAAATATCTTGTACTTTTTTGGCTGTCTCTAAAATTAGCGGTTTTAGCACATCAAAGTTAATGTTTTTAAAATCGGACAACTCATGTGCTATTCTATACAATTGATTTGTGAAATTATTAATAAATACCGCCGATAAATGCAAGGCTTGACGTTGTTCAGTATTAATCATATAAGATGGACTTCCCATCTCAGTTGCCAAAATTTTAAGAAGTTTTGAATCTTCTTTTTTCATTGTTTCAATACAAAAAGGAACCTCTGAAAAAGCTACATCGGAAGTTAACGAGAACGTTTGAAGGGGATAAAAAACGCCTCTTCGATGTTTCATATCTAAGTGTTTCATGGCTACACTTCCCGAAGTATGTACCACCAATCGGTTTTCAAAAGGGAGTTGTTTTGATAAGTCTGAAATCGATTTATCACTTACGGCAATAATGTAAACATCTGCTAATTTTAAACGGCCTAAATCATGGCAAAACTCAACATTTTTGATAGGTAATTTAATCGCTTTTGGATCTCGACAATACCATTGAATTAGGTTCAAGTTTTCAGCAGCTTGAACCGCTTTTACCAAGTGAGTTCCTACATTTCCAGCTCCTAAAATTACGGCAGATATCATTCAGCTAAAATAAACAAGTAATCCGTCATTTGAAAGTTTAAGTAACCCAATGCCAAAATTTTATTAAAATTACTGTTAAAACCAATCAACATAAATGACTTTTCTTATTAAAATAAGTACCTTTGCAGCTCAATAAAACGAGTCAATTTAGGATGCTAAAAAAACTATCAAATTTACTTTTTTCTACCCGTTTAACAGGTACACTCTTCATTGTTTTTGCCATCGCAATGGCAATTGGAACATTTATGGATCAAGGTCAAAGTACGTCGCCGACTCCGTATTCGCGAACACTAATTTATAATGCTTGGTGGTTTGAAGCTATCATGGTGGTGTTTATAATAAATTTTGCAGGAAATATTTTTAGATACCGATTATTAAGAAAAGAAAAATGGGCAACTCTCACGCTACATTTATCGTTTATATTTATTTTGTTTGGTGCCTTTTTGACACGCTACCACGGATTTGAAGGGATGATGTCCATTAGGGAAGGAGCAACTGAAAACACTTTTTTATCTCAAAAAACATATTTAACTACTTATATTGACGGTGATTTTGAAATCAATGGTCAGCTACAACGACGAGTTCAAGAAGAAGAAGTAGATTTTTCACCACGGCTTTCAAATAAATACCACCTAAAAACTTCTTATAACACCACACCAGTTTCTATTGAACTGGTCGATTTTATTGGCGGAGCTGAAGAAGATATTGTTCCTGCTCAAGACGGTGAGTATTACTTAAAACTTGTAGAAGCTGGGGATGGTGCTCCACACAATCATTTTCTAAAAATTGGGCAAGTAAGCAGTGTTCATAATGTGTTATATGCATTGAATAAACCAACAGAAGGTGCTATAAACATATCCTATTCAGAAACGAATTTGACAATACAATCTCCATATGAAGGTGAATATATGACTATGGCATCTGGTGTGCAAGGACGTTTGGTAAAAGACAGTATTCAGCCACTCGTATTACGCTCTCGTTACATTATCGGAAACCAAGCGATTGTATTTCCAAAACCTGTAATCAAAGGTGTCTTTGATGTCGTTAAAAAATCAAGATTACTTAAAGGAGATGAAGACGGTATTGCCTTAAAAATATCTGCTAATGGTGACACCAAAATATTGAAATTGCTTGGCGGTAAGGGGTCTAACAATCCGTTCAAAGAAATTGAAGTGGGTGGTTTGGAATTTAATTTTAAATACGGGTCTAAACTTTTAGATCTTCCTTTTGAAATTAAACTAAACGATTTTATAGCTGAACGTTATCCTGGTACCGAAAAAAGCTATGCATCTTTTGAAAGTAAAGTCACTGTTTTGGATGCTGAAGAAGATGATTTTGATTTTAGAATTTACATGAACAATATACTTGACCATCGTGGTTATAAATTTTTTCAAGCCAGTTTTGATCCAGATGAAAAAGGAACCATTCTTTCTGTCAATCACGATTATTGGGGGACTTGGTTCACTTATTTAGGCTATTATCTTTTGTATTTTGGTTTGATGGCCATCTTATTGTCAAAAAATGCGCGAATGGAGTCCTTGAGACGTCAACTTGACAAAATCAAGAAAAAGAAATCAAACTTGGCTATGTTTGTCTTATTCATGTTGTCCTTTAGTGGGTTTGCACAAACACACGGCTCTGATCATGAAAATCTACGCCCAACGACCACACAACTAGATTCGATTTTAAAACTGAATATTACCCCTGTTAGTGAGACTGATCGTTTAGGGCATCTGGTCATTCAAGATACGGATGGACGAATGAAGCCCTTAAATACCTATGCTTCTGAATTACTTCGAAAACTTAGCAAAAAAGATGCGTACAACGACTTTGATGCAAATCAGGTGTTTTTATCGATGCAGGAAAGTCCGCAACTCTGGTACAACGTTCCAATTATTTTCTTAAAAGCCAAAAAAGCAGACACCATTCGAACTATTTTAGGGTTAGAAAAAACAGCTAAATATGCAGCCTTAGTAGATTTTTTAGACCCTAATCTCAATTATAAATTAGGACCTTATTTGGATGAAGCTTACAGTGCTCAAGTGCCAACGGCTATTCAAAAAATATTCACAGAAACAGATCAGCGTGTCAGCTTGTTATTCAACACTCTTGAAGGCAGTACATTACGTTTATTTCCAATTCCAGAAGAGGATAATAATAAATGGGTTTCTTCAAATGAATTTCGGGAAGGGGCGTATCAATTACAAGATTCGCTTTATGGGAACTTCATCAAAACAGGATTTATGGCATATATGGCCACCTTGCAAAATGAAAAACAATCAAAAGTTGATTTTTCTAAAAGTCAACAATTATTAGACGCAATAAAGAAAACACAAGTAAAATATGGTGGGGACATCATGATTTCTGAAGATAAAATTTCTACTGAAATTTTATACAACCGCTATGATATTTTCAAAAATCTTTTTGAATATTATATGTACGCGAGTACTTTGATGTTTTTATTGTTGATTATTCAGATTTTTAAAGATCGCAGTAAATACTTAAATATTTCTGTTAAAGTTTTTAAATTCACTATTTTAGGACTTTTTGCGCTTCATACGATTGGTCTCATTGCCCGTTGGTATATTTCAGGACATGCGCCTTGGAGTGATGCCTATGAATCGATGATTTATGTGGCTTGGGCTACCATGGCTTTTGGAGTTATGTTAGGAAAGAAAAGCGATTTAACATTTGCATCTACAGCCTTTGTAACGGCTATGATTCTTATGATTGCCCATTGGAACTGGATGGATCCTTCAATTGGAAACTTACAGCCAGTTTTAGATAGTTATTGGTTAATGATTCATGTTGCTATTATTGTAGGAAGTTATGGACCGTTAACGCTTGGAATGATTTTAGGACTAATCACTTTGTTATTAATGATCCTAACGACCTCTAAAAGCAAGAAAAAGATGGCGTTAAACATCAAAGAGTTGACCATTATTAATGAAATGGCATTGACTGTTGGATTGGTAATGTTAACTATTGGAAACTTCTTAGGGGGTATGTGGGCCAACGAAAGTTGGGGTCGTTATTGGGGTTGGGACCCTAAAGAAACATGGGCATTAATAAGTATTATGATTTATGCATTTGTAATCCACATGCGTTTGATCCCTGGATTACGAAGTCGTTTTGGTTTTAGTGTTGCCTCAGTTTTAGCGTTTGGTAGTATTATGATGACGTATTTTGGAGTGAACTTTTATCTTGCAGGACTGCATTCTTATGCTAAAGACGACCAAGAAATTAGTGTTACATACATCGCAACAGCACTCGTTATCATTACACTACTCTCTGTATTTGCTTACAGAAAACATTTAAAATATTTCAAGAAATAATCTTAATTAAAATTCGATTTAATTTTATCAAATGTAATGGCTCCATATTCTGAAATAACCATGTCGGCTCTTGTATAGTCTTGGTTTTTTGAATTTGCACTTTTGTAGGCAACACAAAACATATTAGCTTCTTTTGCTGCGATAATTCCATTGGTAGAATCTTCAATAACAAAACACTCTGAATTAGAAACACCTGCAGCTTTTGCGGCATTGATAAATATTTCGGGATGTGGTTTGGAAGCTATCAGATCGGCCCCACTCAGTTTATCTTTAAAATAGGGGTCTAAGTTAAAACGTTTCATTACATTATTAATGGTAAACATAGACGCCGAAGAAGCTACGACTAAAGTTAATCCGTTTGTATGGTAATTTTTGATAAGATCTTCTACACCCTCTAAAAGTTGAAGATCTGGGTCTTCAAAAAATAACTTTGTAAAATGGGCGCGTTTTCCCTTTTCTAAGACAATAGGTTCAAGTGTTAAATCAAAGTGCTCACAAAGAAATTCACAAATCCCTCTAGTGGACTGTCCTGTAAAACTTAGGTACATCGTATCAGATACAGTTATGCCAACATCGTTAAACATCATTTTGTAGGCTTTGTGGTGTAAAGGTTCGGTGTCTACAATAACACCATCCATATCAAAAAGGACTGCTTTTAACATTCTTGTTTTTTTTACGAAGATAATAAATAGAATTCAATAGATTTTAGTGATAAACTGATTATAAATATCAAATTTTTTTATATTTTCGAACTTAATAAATTACACCAATGAAATTTTTAAAAAAACTTGGACTCACTAATATTTTATTGCTTGCTTTGTGTGCAATAATTATCAGTGTTTCCGAATACTTGTTTATGACAGGTGAGGAGTTACATGGTATTTTTGTAGGGATCTGGGCACCAATGCTTTTAGGTCTAATGATATTCTTTAAACTTTTCCGTCTTGACCGCTAATAATATCGTCCTGTTTTTTTCCATTTTTGTGTCTCTATGTGTTGTGGTATGGGCTTTTGTACTTATAAAACAATTTAACGATATTGACAGGTAGTAATATGATACTATAAATCAACTTCTATGAATTCTAATAAACTAGGGTTGAATACTATGTGTGCCCATTCAGGAGCCATTGAAGATAAGACATTTCAAGGTAGTGTCTCGCCATTGTATATGTCAACCTCTTTTAATTTCATGGACGTTGACACCAAACGGTATCCGCGATATTTTAACACTCCTAATCAGGAGCACCTTTCAAAAAAAATTGCAGCTTTGGAACACGCAGAAGCTGCCTTAATTTTTGGATCTGGAATGGCAGCTATTACGGCAACGCTTTTAACTTTTTTGAAATCTGGAGATCATGCTGTGATTCAAAATGATATTTATGGGGGAACTCGAAATTTCATTGAATCGCATTTCAACAATTATGGTATTGAATATAGCTTTACTAAAGATTTATCATCAGAAGCGTTTAAAGAATGTTTTCAATCGAATACTAAACTAATTTATATAGAAACGCCTTCTAATCCCTTATTGAAACTGGTAGATATATTTGCGATTGCTAAATTGGCTAAAAGTTATCAAATTACCACAGCTGCTGACAATACGTTTGCTTCTCCGATTATTCAAAACCCAATTGATTTAGGAATTGATATTGTGATTCATAGTGCCACCAAGTATTTTGGAGGACACAGTGATATTAGTGCAGGTGCGGTCGCCTCTTCTCAAGAAATTATGGATAAAATCTGGGATCTAGCCAAAGATTTTGGAGGTAACCTAAGTGATTATACGGTTTGGCTACTAGAAAGAAGTATGAAAACTTTAGGCATACGAATGAAAGCCCAACAACGCAATGCAAAACGATTGGCCAAATATTTAGAAAAACACCCTGCTGTAAAATCTGTTTTTTATCCAGGACTGAAATCCAGCGAGTATCATAGTTTGGCTAAAATTCAAATGAAGGGATTCGGAGCTATGCTTTCTTTTGAACTTATAGATGCGTATGATTCTGAAAAATTTCTAAAAAATTTAAAACTTATCAAACCCTCAATGAGTTTAGCAGGCGTAGAAAGTACTATGTTATTACCTTCAAAAACCTCTCATGCATTGCTTTCAGAACTTGATCGCCAAACTCAAGGAATTACAGATCAATTGATTCGTTTTTCAGTAGGGATTGAAACAAAGAAAGATTTAATTAATGATATTGAGCAGGCTATCTCTGCAAATAATCTTAAAAAATAATTTTATGAAAATTGATATCCTTGCTTTTGGTGCCCATCCAGACGATGTAGAATTAAGCTGTGGCGGTACAATTTTTAAAGAAGTTCAAAACGGTAAAACCGTTGTTATTATAGATTTAACAAAAGGAGAATTAGGCACTAGAGGGTCTGCCGACACACGTCAGATAGAGGCAGTAAATGCTGCTCAAATATTAGGAGTTTCGTTTAGAGAAAATCTCAATTTTTCCGATGGATTTATAGTTAATGACAAAGCTCATCAATTAGAAATTATCAAAAAAATACGACATTACCGCCCAGAAATTGTATTGTGTAATGCCGTTGATGACCGTCATCCAGACCATGGAAAGGCGAGTAAACTAGTGAGTGATGCTTGTTTTTTAAGTGGATTGGTTAAAATTGTCACCCGATCTCAAGATATAAATGATTTACAAGGGCCTTGGCGTCCAAAATCTATCTACCATTATATTCAATGGAAAACCCTTCAGCCAGATTTTGTAGTTGATATTAGTTCGCAAATAGATAAAAAAATGGCATCTGTTTTGGCTTATGCGACGCAATTCTATGATCCTAAGAGTCAGGCTCCTGAAACACCAATTTCATCCAAGAATTTTGTGGATAGTATCCGTTACAGAGCGGCCGATCTTGGGCGTTTGGTAGGCGTGGACTATGCCGAAGGATTTAATGTAGAACGCCTTCCTGCCATTGATTCGTTATTTGACTTAAAATAA
>Ga0102887_1001429_pt1 | contig 10758 bp, 7 predicted proteins | sample Colrivmet1550B02_FD_84504 | JGI IMG/M metagenome (GOLD analysis project Ga0102887, IMG submission 84504) | Estuarine microbial communities from the Columbia River estuary - metaG 1550B-02 | ecosystem: Environmental > Aquatic > Marine > Intertidal zone > Estuary | place: USA: Columbia River...
CAGGCACAACAGTATCATTAAAAAATACCTGACGGGTAGAAGAAGCTCGAATCCCTAGTTTGTGTTCTTCTTCTCCTAAAGTGATGCCATTAGGAGTCTCGCCATTGTATTCTACAATAAATCCAGTGATATTTTTATCATTTTCAATCCGTGCAAAAACAATCATTACGCTACAAAACCCTGCATTTGAGATCCACATTTTTTGACCATTGATTTTGTAAGATTTTCCATCTGCAGATAATTCAGCCGTTGTTTTTCCAGAATTGGCATCCGATCCAGCACCAGGTTCTGTAAGACAATAGGCTCCAAACCATTCACCAGAAGCTAATTTTGGTACATACTTTAGTTTTTGCTCTTCAGTTCCGTACAGTGTAATGGGCATCGTTCCAATTCCTGTATGTGCACCAAAAGCAGTACTGAAAGATCCGGTTCCACTTGAAATATAATCACATGTCAGTACAGTTGAAACAAATCCCATTCCCATTCCGCCATAGGCATCAGGCACAGCGACACTTAAAAACCCAAGATCGCCCGCTTTACGCATACATTCTTCTGTTAAAGCGAAATCTTTTGCTTCAAAACGTGCTTTATGCGGAATGATTTCACGGTCGTTAAACTCCATAACCGCATCTTTCATCATCGTTTGCTCTTCTGTAAAATCTTCGGGAGTAAATACGTTTTCACATTTTGTTTCTTTTACTAAGAATTGCCCTCCTCTTAAAATGTCATTTTCTTCTGTTGCCATATTTCATATTAGATTAAAGAAGATAGAAAAGAGAATAGACACTAAGTGAGACTATTTTGAAATCCCATTGTCATTCTTTGCAATTTCTCTAACTTATCTTCAATTATTTTTAATGTTTCGTTCTTTTCTATTTTTTTTTAATTAAGGAATTCAAAAATCCCACAGGCACCTTGCCCTGTACCTACACACATCGTTACCGCTCCATATTTTCCTTGCATTTGTTGCTTACGCATTTCATCAAATAATTGAACTGATAGTTTTGCTCCTGTACATCCAAGGGGGTGTCCTAGCGATATTGCTCCACCATTTGGATTGATAATTTCCGGGTTGAGGTTTAATTCACGGATTACTGCCAATGATTGAGATGCAAATGCTTCATTGAGTTCAATTAAAGATAAGTCGTCTTGCTTCAGTCCGGCTTGTTTCAAGGCTTTAGGAATGGCTTTTACAGGACCGATTCCCATAATTCTAGGTTCAACACCAGCAGCAGCATAATTTACTAATCGTGCAATTGGTTCTAGGTTTAGTTCTTTAACCATAGCTTCGCTCATTACCATAATAAAAGCGGCACCGTCACTCATTTGCGAGGAGTTGCCTGCTGTTACACTTCCGCCAGCAGCAAAGACAGCTCTTAATTTGGCTAAGGCTTCTTTACTGGTTCCTGCTCTTGGACCTTCATCTTTAGTTACCGTATAGGATCGAGTTGCTTTTTTTCCATTTGAGTCAATGTAGTTTTCTTCAACTTTAATAGGAACAATTTGATCCTGAAAACGATTTTCTGCTTGTGCTTTTAGCGCTTTCATATGAGAGTTGTAAGCAAATTCGTCTTGATCTTCACGAGAAATTTTAAACTGGTTTGCTACTGCTTCAGCAGTGTTTCCCATCCCCCAGTAATAATCTTCATGTCCTGCTTTTACGATGTCATAATTAAGCTCGGGTTTGTAACCTGTCATTGGAACACTACTCATACTTTCGGCACCACCTGCAATAATACAATCGGCCATTCCAGCTTGTATTTTTGCTGTTGCCATCCCAATTGTTTCTATTCCGGATGAGCAAAATCGGTTGACGGTCACTCCAGGGACATCGATTATATTCAATCCCATTAATGAGATTAATCGTGCCATATTTAGTCCTTGCGATCCTTCAGGCATGGCATTACCAACAATGACATCGTCTATGCGTTTTGGATCTAAACCTGGCAGTTCTTTCATCATGTGTTTGATGGTTTCTGCGGCTAATTCATCGGTTCTTTTAAAACGGAACACACCTTTTGGTGCTTTGCCAACTGCGGTTCTGTAAGCTTTTACAATGTATGCTTGTTTCATTTTCTTTAATTTTTTACAATCAAGAGTCAATAATCAGGATTGTTATCTTAAATCTTTTAGTCTTTCTACTTGGTTCTAATTTCTCAGCGGTTTCCCAGTTTTTAACATATGCTGTATGCGTTCTAAAGTTTTACGTTCGGTACATAAACTTAAAAAAGCCTCTCGTTCTATGTCCAGTAAATACTGTTCGGATACTAAGGTGGGCTCAGATAAATCACCTCCAGCCATCACATAGGCTAATTTATTAGCAATTTTCATGTCGTGCGCGGAGATGTAGTTGCTCTCTTGCATGGAATCTGTACCGACCAAAAACATCCCTAAAGCTTGTTTCCCAAGTACTTTTATATCTGTTCTTTTTATCGGTTGTGTATAACCAGAATCGGCCATTAATTTAGCATGTTGTTTTGCAACCGCTATTTGACGGTCTTTATTAACCACAACAACATCTTTTCCTTTTTGTAATAGGTTTAAGTCAAAAGCCTCATAAGCAGATGTTGATACTTTGGCCATACCAATCGTTAAGAAATGCTCTTGCAATACATTTAATTGTACATCCCCTTTTTGAAAAACATCTTGTGCTCTTAAAGCCATTTCTTTTGAGCCACCTCCACCTGGGATTACTCCTACACCAAATTCTACAAGTCCCATATAGGTTTCTGCAGCGGCGACTACTTTATCAGCATGCAGAGACAATTCACAACCACCGCCTAACGCCATTCCATGAGGGGCAGAAATTGTCGGAATTGAAGAATAACGCATGCGCATCATTGAATCTTGAAAGTACTTGATCGCCATATTAAGCTCGTCATATTCTTGCTCTGCAGCCATCATAAAGATCATACCTATGTTGGCGCCAACTGAAAAGTTAGCCGCTTGGTTACCCACGACTAAACCTGAAAAATCTTTTTCAGCTAAATCAATAGCTTTATTTAATCCAGCCAAAACATCACCACCAATAGTATTCATTTTCGATTGGAATTCTAAATTAAGTATACCATCACCAATATCTTCAATAACCACTCCAGAGTTTTTAAACACTTCGTTTGTTTTTCTAATGTTATCTAAGATGATAAAACTATCTTGACCAGGAACCTTAACTTGTTTATTATTAGGAATATCATATGCATAAGTTGCCCCTTGTTTAACTGTATAAAATGAAGAGTTTCCTGATGATAGCATCTCATTTACCCAATCAGCAGGTTCTAGTCCTTCGGATTTCATTAATTCGATTCCTTTTTCAACTCCAATAGCATCCCATATTTGAAAAGGTCCATGTTCCCATCCAAAGCCTGCTTTCATAGCATCATCTATCTTATATAGATCATCCGTAATTTCAGGTATTCGATTTGATACATAAGCAAAAAGAGCCGTAAAGCTTTTACGGTAAAACTCACCTGCTTTATCTTTTCCGTTTATTAAGATTTTAAAGCGGTCTATTACTTTGTCAATTGTTTTTGTGAGTTCTAAAGTTGCAAATTTTGCTCGTTTTGAAGAGCGGTATTCTAAGGTATTTAAGTCGAGACTTAAAATTTCTTTTTTACCTTCAAGAGAGACTGACTTTTTATAAAATCCTTGTTTAGTTTTACTTCCTAGCCAATTATTTTCCATCATCGTAGAGATGAAATCAGGTAATTCAAATAACTCTAATCGTTCGTCGCTAGGACAATTTTCTTTGATGCCGTTTGCTACATGAACTAGCGTGTCCAAACCAACAACATCTACGGTTCTAAAGGTGGCCGATTTTGGTCGACCAATGACTGGTCCTGATAATTTATCGACTTCTTCAATAGTGAGATCTAATTCCTTAACAGCATGAAATAAACTTTGTATACTAAAAATACCTACTCTATTTCCAATAAATGCCGGCGTGTCTTTTGCAATAACAGATGTTTTTCCAAGGAATTGTTCCCCATATCCATTTAAGAATTTTAGAACTTCAGGTTGAGTATGTGGTCCTGGAATAATTTCAAACAATTTTAGATATCGCGCAGGGTTAAAAAAATGGGTTCCACAAAAATGTTTTTGAAAATCTTCGCTGCGACCTTCACTCATGAATTTTATAGGAATTCCAGAAGTATTGGATGTAATTAAAGTTCCAGGAGTTCGGTACTTTTCTAAGTTTTCAAATACCATTTTTTTGATATCTAAACGCTCTACCACCACTTCCATTATCCAATCGACATCAGCTACTTTTGAAATATCGTCTTCTAAGTTTCCTGTTGTAATTCGATTTGCAAATTTCTGATGGTAAATAGGAGAGGGTTTAGATTTTAATGAGGCAGTGAGTGCATCATTTACCAGTCTATTTCTGACGATTTTGTCTTTTAAAGTTAAACCTTTTGCTTTTTCTTTTTCGTTGAGTTCTCTGGGAACAATATCTAAAAGTAATACATCGACTCCAATATTGGCAAAATGACAAGCAATTCCGCTTCCCATGATACCAGATCCAATAATGGCGATTTTTTTAATTCTTCTTGTTTTCATCTAAATATATATAGGGTGTTTAGAATATTTTTTTATTTGATATGAGGTTCATAATAGAATCAGATACTTCATAAAAATGATTTAGTTTTTCTTCTGAAATTTCATTTTTGATAACACTATTAAATTTTAAAACATTTTGTTTTACTTCTTCTCTATTTTTTAATCCTTGTTCAGTCAAATGAATAAGTACTCCACGGCCATCATTAGGATTCGGTAATCGTTCTATTAAATTCAAGTTTTCTAATGTTTTCAAAATTCTTGATAAACTTGTAGCTTCCATTCCCATTTTTGGCCCTAATGATGTTGAAGGCGTTCCTTTTTGGGGATCAACACTTAGTAGTGTAAATCCTGTTGCCATTGTGATTCCGTAATTTGATGCTTCTTCATTATACATCTTTTGAATCGCCAACCAAGTGGTTCTCAATATGTAATCTATCGTCTTTTCTTTCATGCGCAATTAAATATCTAATCCCAAATATAATCAAATTTATTATGCACGCATAGTAAAATGTAAAAAAGTTATGCATGCATAGTATAATTTCGGTTTAGGGGTTCAAATTTGCTGATATTGAAGGAACTAAGTTTATTTTAATCGGATTTGGTAGAAGATTTAATAACAATAAGTAGTTGTCAATTCAATCCTTAAGACTAGTGAAACCGTCTCACTATTTCCGTAGTGCAAGCTCATTCATCAAATTATTTTTTACGATTTATTTTTCAAGATAACTAGTACTAATGTCTTTCAATAATCTTTAGTAAAATCGTAAGCTTTGAATAAATTGTTTATTAAAAACTTAGGTTCGTGGTCAAAAACAGTAATAACCTAAAAAAACCACGTATTTCTAATAGTATACGTGGTTCTATATTCTAGTTTTTCAGATTATAAGTTCTTATTTGTTAACTAGCACCCATTCACCTTTGGCTATGAGGGGTTCAGCTTGTTTGAATTTAACCGTCTTTTTTTCGCCACTCATTACGTGCTTAATAGCGACGCGGTCGTTTCGTCCAATTTTTGGTTGGTCTCTGGTAATTGTTTCAACAACTTGTTGCTGGGGTTGGGTGTTTCCAGCCGCTCTTGACTCCGCAAGACGTTCATCCAAATTTCGGATATTTTCTTTAGATGTTTGTGTTTTCTCGCTACGACGTGTTTTTGCTTCCTGAATCACATTAGCTGTTTCCTGTGGAATCTCGCCTTTAAATAAGAAAGAAATAACATCTTTATTCACTTGATCGATCATGGATTTAAAAAGTTCAAACGACTCAAATTTATAAATCAATAAAGGATCTTTTTGTTCATGTACTGCCAACTGTACCGATTGTTTCAGTTCATCCATTTTTCGTAAATGGGTTTTCCAAGCATCGTCAATAATAGCTAAAGAGATGTTTTTTTCAAAATCAGTTACTAACTGTTTTCCGTTTGTTTGGTACGCTTTTTCTAGATCAGTAACCACTTGCAACGATTTTACACCATCGGTGAAAGGGACTACAATACGTTTAAATTTATCACGTTGGGTTTCATACACATTTTGAATGACAGGAAATGCCAACTCTGCATTGCGTTCCATTTTGGAGATGTAATGTTGAAAGGCAGTTTTATAAACGGTTCCAGAAATGTCTTGAGCAGTCATACTAGAGAATTCATCTGCCGTAACAGGAGAACTCATCGAAAAATAACGAATCAACTCAAACTCAAAGTTTTTATGATCGTTGTTAGCCTTGTTGTCTTCTGTAATAATTTCAGATGTGTCATAAATCATATTCGCCAAATCGACGCGCAAACGCTCTCCAAATAGGGCATTGAATCGTCGTTTGTACACTACTTCACGCTGAGAATTCATTACGTCGTCATACTCTAAAAGACGTTTACGCACTCCAAATTGATTTTCTTCAACTTTTTTCTGAGCCCGTTCAATCGATTTTGAAATCATAGAGTGTTGAATGACCTCGCCTTCTTCAAGTCCCATTCGGTCCATCATTTTAGCAATACGTTCGCTACCAAAAAGACGCATTAAATTATCTTCTAAAGAGACATAAAACTGGGAACTTCCTGGATCTCCTTGACGTCCAGCACGACCCCTTAACTGTCTGTCCACACGACGAGAATCGTGACGTTCTGTTCCTACAATAGCCAAACCACCTGCGGCTTTGACTGCTTCGGAGAGTTTAATGTCTGTTCCACGACCCGCCATATTGGTGGCGATGGTTACTTGTCCAGGCTGACCTGCTTCCGCTACAATATCGGCTTCTTTTTTATGCAATTTTGCATTTAAGACGTTGTGAGGAATTTTACGAATGCTCAACATTTTTCCAAGTAATTCACTAATTTCTACATTAGTCGTTCCAATAAGTACAGGGCGTCCTGCTAAGGATAAGTTTGTCACTTCGTCAATGACGGCATTGTATTTTTCGCGTTTTGTTTTATATACCAAATCTTCGCGATCATCTCTTGCAATCGGACGGTTAGTTGGAATTTCGATGACATCCAGTTTATAAATTTCCCAAAATTCACCAGCTTCCGTTACTGCTGTTCCTGTCATTCCAGAAAGCTTGCGGTACATTCTAAAGTAGTTTTGTAAGGTTACCGTTGCAAAGGTTTGTGTGGCTGCTTCAATTTTTACATTTTCCTTGGCTTCAATGGCTTGGTGCAGTCCATCACTGTAACGACGTCCGTCCATAATACGTCCGGTTTGCTCATCGACAATCATGACTTTATTTTCCATTACCACATATTGAATGTCTTTTTCAAATAGGGCGTAGGCTTTTAAAAGTTGATTGAGTGTGTGAATACGTTCTGACTTGATTCCAAACTCTCTAAACAATTCTTCTTTAAGTTCGGCTTCTTTTTCTGTGGCAAGATTTTGATTTTCAATTTTTGATATTTCCATTCCAATTTCTGGCATCACAAAAAAGTCAGGGTTGTCTTTACCAGAAAGGTATTCGACTCCTTTGTCAGACAATTCAATCTGATTATTTTTTTCGTCAATTACATAATAGAGTTCTTCATCCACTTTGGGCATTTCTCTATTGTTGTCTTGCATGTAAAAATTTTCCGTTTTTTGAAGGAGTTGTTTTATCCCTTCTTCACTTAAAAATTTAATTAATGCTTTGTTTTTTGGGATTCCTCTAAAAACGCGTAACAATTGGAATCCTCCTTCTTTAGTGTCACCAGAAGCAATTGTTTTTTTTGCATCTGCTAAAATTCCTGTCAAGTATTTTCGTTGGATTCCAACAATGTCTTCTACTTTTGGTTTTAATTCCATAAACTCATGACGATCTCCTTGAGGTATGGGACCTGAAATAATCAATGGTGTTCGCGCATCATCAATTAATACTGAATCAATTTCATCTACAATTGCATAATGGGGTGGGCGTTGGACAAGATCATCAGGCGTATGTGCCATGTTATCTCTTAGGTAATCAAACCCAAATTCGTTATTGGTTCCGTATGTAATGTCGGCATTGTAAGCGTTTTTTCGTTCTTGGGAATTGGGTTGGTGGTAATCAATACAATCGATACTTAACCCATGAAATTGAAAAATTGGTGCCATCCAAGCACTATCACGTTTTGCTAAGTAATCATTTACTGTAACTAAGTGAACACCTTTGCCTGTAATGGCGTTTAAGTACACGGGGAGGGTAGCTACGAGTGTTTTTCCTTCTCCAGTATGCATTTCAGCAATCTTCCCTTGATGCATCGCGACACCCCCAATAAGCTGTACGTCGTAGTGCACCATGTCCCAAGTGATTGGTTTACCTGCAGCATCCCAGGTGTTAGCCCAAAAGGCTTTTTCGCCATTTAGAATCACATAGTCTTTAGAACCTGAGAGTTCTCGATCAAAAGGACTAGCAGTGACTTCAACTTGAGGGTTATTCACAAAACGTTTGGCAGTTTCTTTAATGACAGAAAAAGCTTCAGGAAGAATTGCATCTAAAACCTCTTGTGTTTTTGTATATACAGCATCTTTTAAGCCATCAATTTCTAGATAAATGTCTTCTTTTCTGTCAATATCTTCTGTAGTGTCAGCTTCAGTGTATAGTTCAGCGATGGAATCTTCAAGTCCTTTACAAGCGTCTGATATCTTCGATTTGAATTCTTGAGTTTTAGCGCGTAAAGCATCATTACTTAAGGCTGCTATAGCTGATTCAAATGTTTTTATTTTTTGAACGATAGGCATGATCGCCTTCACATCTTGTTTGGATTTATCTCCAACGAATACTTTTAGTACCGAATTCAGTAAACTCATTATAGGGTTTTATTTTAATAATCTTTAATTGTAAAGACAGTCAAAGATACAGTTTGTTGTTATTTTCTTTGTGAAATAAAGCAAAAAAAAAGCCTCGATTGAGACTTTTTTAAATAATTTTTGAGTTTTTAATATTCGTCTTCGTTCCAAAGATAATCTTCATCTGATGGATAGTCAGGCCAGATTTCTTGGATGGAGTCATATGATTCTCCTTCATCTTCAATAGATTGAAGGTTTTCCACAACTTCTAGTGGAGCTCCTGTTCTAATAGAATAATCTATCAATTCATCTTTAGTGGCTGGCCAAGGCGCATCACTTAGGTAAGAGGCAAGTTCTAATGTCCAATACATTTGTTGAAGTATTTAATTTTTGCAAAAATAATTTTTTAGTTGAAAAATTCAAGAAAAAAAGTATTTATTTCATCAATAAAGTTATGAACGTTTAAAAACCATCTGATTAACCGAAAAAGGGTTAGGTAGTGATTTGTATTTTCTGACTCCTAATTTAGGAGGGTTTGTTAGGAATCCACTTGATTTCCTTTGCATTTAATTCATCAGACAATTTTCGTGCCAACACAAATATGAAGTCTGATAAGCGATTCAAATAGATGAGTATTTCTATCTGAGTGGGTTGATCAGCATTCAGTTTAGATATATTTCTCTCGGCACGGCGACAAATACATCTTGCAATATGACAGAATGACACGGTTTGATGACCTCCAGGTAATATGAAATGAGTCATTTGGGGCAGTGCATTGTTCATTGCGTCAATTTCTGTTTCTAAAAATGCAATTGATTCCGTTTTTAACAAAGTAATACCAAGTCGTTTTCTTTTAGATTCGTCTTTAAGTTTCTCTGGATCGGTTGCTAAAAGTGAGCCAATAATAAACAATTGATTTTGTATTTCTATGAGAGAAGTTTTGCTCCCATTTGAAATATCCTGATCGCGTATTAAGCCAATATAGGAGTTCAACTCATCTACAGTTCCATAACATTCTATTCTTAAATTATGCTTTGGTAAGCGCAAACCTCCTACGAGACCTGTGCTGCCATTATCTCCTGTTTTAGTGTAAATTTTCATATGTTATTAGATACTGATTTTAACACTGTTATATTTATACGCGATATTCTGCCATAAAGTTAAAAGTAATATTCAAATCTCCAAGCGATTAGAGTCTTATTGTGAAATGTTCTTTAGGTTGTTCTGTTCTAAAAAATAACAATCCCCAATAAAAGGTGTCAATAGATACAGAAATTTCTGACTGAGATTTTAACCAATTCCAGCATTTAAACTGGTTTTTTGTTTTTCGAATCGAAGGGATAAGAATCAATGAATCCTTGTGACAAGTTTTAAATAATTCAGTTATCAAATGCGCTTCAATTGAATCGACATCGAGATAAATCAAGCAAGGCTCATTTGAAATTCTAGGTTCATTATTAATTAAATCGTGGATTGACCTAATTGGATACGTTTTACGTTCTAGATTTAAGGCATTTTGAAATTTTGGTTCAATGGTTTCAGAAATAAAACATTCCCTAAACTTAAAATATGCACTTAAACGAATTAAGAATTTTGATTTAGAGTTGTTTTTAGAAAGCTGTTGGTAAGCACTATGGTTTTTGCGGTCATAAAAACACTTGGTAATTAAATCAAACACAAAAGGGGAGTGGACGCCATGTTCATTTTTGGAGTGCCACCAAAATTTTAAATATGCAAACAGTGGCTTCAATTCAGTTTTTCATTTAATTCTAGCCATCTCATTTCTTTTTCCTCAATCACTTCGTTTAAAGTTTTTAATTCGTTAGAAAGTGCTCCAATGGTGTCGATGTCTATTTCTGGAACAAGAAATTTTGCTTCAATTTCTTTTTTGTCAAACTCAAGCGATTTTAATTTACTTTCCAAATTATTGAGTTCTTTTTGTTCGTTAAAACTTAATTTGGCTTCGGACTGACTTTCG